>SDBV01003659.1_pt1 | contig 22476 bp, 27 predicted proteins | sample 2277081 | NCBI WGS metagenome assembly SDBV01 (sample SAMN10402039, study PRJNA504765) | marine sediment metagenome | isolation source: marine sediment core GS10_PC15, 223 cmbsf | place: Arctic Ocean: Southern Knipovich Ridge | collected 2010 | reverse complement strand
GCCGTGCCCAACTTCCCCTTCTCCACGCCCGGCAGCCACCGCTCGCGCTGCGCCCGCGCGACCGTCTTGGCTTCCACCCACTCCTCCTTCGACCCGGTCTTGCGGAGCCGGTCGAGGTGATCCAACACCGGGCACCGCATCCCAAACGTCCGGGGCGACGTACTGCCGGTGTTCAGGGAGTTGCTGTAAATCGACATGAACAGCGCCGCCGGTTCCGCCTCCCCGCCGAACACGTCTCGCGGCAGCGCGCGGAACGTGATCTCGGTCAACGTCTTGTTGTTGATTACGATGCCCCCGCCGCCGGGCGACTTGCTGCCAAGCAATCGCTTCCGCATCTCGGGACTGAGTTTCTTCTTTGCCATCGTTCCTTACCTTTCCTCTGCGCTCTTGTCTTAGTCGCGTTATGCCCTTTTGCGGCTCTTTGCCCTTGTTGGCTCGACTTCGACCTTGAGCATTGTCTGAAGAACGAACACGCGATGCCCCATAGCATCGCGAAGTGCCCTAATATACCCGTAGTGTTCCCGAAGTTGATTCAGTCGATCCGTCGTATTCTGTACGTCGGATACAGTGTCGATCACGGCCCGCACCTGCGATTCCGTGAACGCGACCCGGTCGTCAGTGAGTTGCTCGCGGACCATTCCGTCAGAGGCCGCGCGAAGCTGCACGAGGGCGTGTTCCTGTTCGCGGACGGCCGACAGCGCCCGTTCGGTCTGATACGCCCAAAACGCAAAGCGGGCCACCGCCCCCTCAACCTTTGACACTGTGTCACTGAACTTATGCGGGTAACCTGTCGGCCAGTCCTGCACTTCTCTTTGGATGTCAAACGTCGCGTCCTGTCCACTCTCCAAGTGGAGCGTCAGCCGTTCGAGGGTGTGGAGGAAGTCCTCACCGTGCTTGTACACAACGCGAGTTGGTTTCTTTCCAGCCATCCGATCCACTTCGTAGTATAACCCGTCGTACCTACCGAGTCAATTTCCTTCCGATAAAGTTTTTCTCCCGTACACAGCCTTCGCACCCGGCGGCATCGGCTGCGCGCGAGCCACGTGAATAGTAACTCGGCGGTAGAGCGAATGGTCCAATGGGATTGCGTACCGCTCAAACGCCCACTTTGGCATCGGCTGACCCACGCGCCGGTACAACCACACCTTGATCCGCCACCGCATTGAAATGTTGATATCCAACCACCGCAGGAACACGTCCAGCAGCGTATACAACATCATCGCAAACCCGCCTGTAAAATACCGCTTCGGCATTTCGATCTGCGGCTCAAACATTCGTAGTCTCCTCACGCCGCATCAGCCACCAGCGGCATTAGCTCCCAAATCTCATCCACCGTCACCGGGTCGCGATGCTGAAGCTCCCCTTGCTCATTCAACCAGTGCAGCGGCTTGTCACACGCCTCACCCTTCTCGATCACGTCGATGTCGAACTTCACCAGCGACTGCCAGTTGACGCCGATACCGATCTCGGCCACCAGCGGCACCCGCAGCCACTTCCAGTCGAGGCCCGGCAGCACCTCATCCGACAGGACCATGATGTTCTCCATGATGTCCTTCACGATCCGCGCCACCTCGAACACCTCATCCACGTGGCAGTCGAGGACTGTGGAGTCGTGAACGGTCAACACCGCGCACGACCGGAAGCCCTCGGCCTTGAGGACGCGGTTGATGAGGATCAGGCTCATCAGCGTCATGTCGCTCGCACCGCTCTGGATCGGGAAGTTGATCGACTGCCGTAGTGCCCGGCCGACAATCTGCTCATCGGTGGCGAACACCTCGGGGACGCGGCGGCGACGGCCGGTGAAGCTCTCAAGGAACCCCCTTTTCCGAACGTCCCGCTCCTGCGCCTTAATCCCGCGCTTGAGACCCGGCCGCACCTTGAAGTACGCCTCGATCAGGTCGCGGGCCTCCTCGGGCGTGATGAAAATGCCATTCTTCCGCAACGCCGTCACAACCGCCGGTGGTCCACCGCCGAACAGCACCGCGAAGTTCACCGTCTTGGCTCGGGCGCGCCACCCCTTGCGCGCCTTGTCCGAGAGCTTATAATACTCCGACTCAGGCTTACCGGTCGTCACGGAGAAGATCGAGGCACCGGTCAGGGTGTGCATATCGTCACCCCGGAGGAACGCCTCGATCATCACCGGCTCGTTGTACCAGCACGCGGCCACCCGCAGTTCGATCTGCGAGTAGTCGGCCTCCATAATCACACCCTCATCGCCGAACCGCGAGACATACGCGCGCTTGGCCCGGTACGGGATGTTTTGCAGGTTCGGGTCGCGGCTCGCCAGCCGCCCTGTCACGGTGCCGTGCGGCATGAACGTCCCGTGTACCTTTCCCTCCTTGTCGAGGCGGTCGTACACGGGCTTGATGAACGTGCCGAGCAGCGTGTCCACCGTGCGGTACTTGAGCAACAGCGGCGCGAGGTCGTTACCGAGACGGTCGTACTCGTGCAGCACGTCCGCCTTCACCGAGTAGAAGTCCCACTCCTTCCGCTTGATCGAGTCCGCGATCACGTCCGAGAACCGCAAGTCCGGGTTCTTCACCTTCAGCCGGTTCAGTCTGGCTACGAGCGTCTTGAAGCCTGTGTCGGTCAGTTCAGTCGGTTGCAGACCGTAATACTTGAACAGCACCCGCCTGAGTTGCTGATCGCTTCCAGGGTTGAACTCGAACGCATCCGCCTTCCGCTTGCCGCGCTTACCCCCCGCGATCTGGTCGGCAACGAACTTGCGAACCTTCGGCAGCTTCCGTATCTGCACCATGAGCGCCGCCCGCTGCGCCGACAGGTCCACGTCCATCTCCTCGACCACGCTGACATCCATCAGCGCGCCGCGATACTCAATGTCTGCCAACGTAATCGCCAACTCGGGGAGGTACACCTCAGCCAGCACCCGGAACGCCTTGTTCTTCCGGTACTCCGTCTCGGCGCGCAGGCCGTAATGCACGCGCAGGGTCACATCCGAATCCATACCGCAATACACGAACAGGATCGAACCGGGGATGTTCGCGTACGACCCGCCCTTCCGGGGGTTGGCCTCCTTGTGCGACTTAACGTACAACTCAAGCGGACGCTCGTAGCCTCCCATCCCCGTGTACGTGAACGCCTGCGTCTTCAGGCCGTGTGTCCCACGACGGTCGTCGAGGACGAAGTGCGTCAACATGGTATCAGACACGTTGACCGGCACGATCCCAATCGCATGGAGGATATGCTGACGGTCAAACTTCTCGTTCTGCGCTACCTTCGCAAGTTTCGACTCGAAGAATGTCCGCAGCGCCTCGATCAGCCGCTCGCGCTCGTGCTCCTTCGGCCCACCCACACGCCACGGACTGTCCGCATGATCGAACGGGACCGTGAACGCCGTGCCCTCCTCATTTGAGAAGCTGAAGCACAGCAGCCTCGGAAACTCCTCATCGAAGCACGACAGCGACCCACACTCCGTATCGAACGCGGTCGGCAGGTTGTCCTCGACGAAGGCCAGGAGGATCGCCTCGATGTCCTCGATGTCGTCGAGCACATAGTAGTCACCCTCCCCCGGAAGAAACGCGTGCTTGCCTTGAGCCACCTCCCCCACCAATTCAATCGCCTCGACGAACCTATCCAACTCATAATCGAACCGCAGCACGTACGCAGGGTGGAATGACGGCACCACCACCACGTCCTCGTACCCCGGCACGATACACCGCATGACTTTCCCGTGGACAGTCGTGATCCCCGTCTGGCCAGTGAATAACTCCAAGCTGATGTTGCCGAGCGGGACGATCACCTTCGGCTTGCGCGCCGCAAGCTCCCGCATCAACTCGGGCGTGCAGGACTTGATCTCGGTCTTGTTGGGGTCGCGGTTCAACGGAGGACGACACCGCGCAACGTTGGCGAACGCCACGCTCACAGACTCGGGTATGTACTCCTTGACGGAATTGCGTAGTAGGTGCCCCGAGCGGCCCACGAACGGAATCCCCTGCGAATCCTCATCCTTCCCCGGCGCTTCGCCCACAAACAGGACATCCACCTGCTTCCACGGGCGCTCCGACACACCCCGGCAGTGAATCGTGTGCGGCTCTTTCAGCTTGCCGAGTATCTTCTCCGCGTCGCGCTGGTACCCTGCCTCATAGTTCTCGAAGTCAACGCACATCGGGAGCAGCGAGCAGAACATGCAGCCGCTCTTTGGCTCATCCGCAGAGGGCGCGACCAACGGGCGGGATAACGATCCCGCCCGCTTGGCTTGCTTCACCAGCGCGGTCTTCCTTCGCACCGGTTTAGTTGTGCCTATTCGTGGCAATCAGGGACTCCGAACCGCTTCAGCCAGTACATCCCCCGCACCAGTAGCGACCCTTCAATCGCCAGGACGATCAACACGAACAACAGGCTGAGGAGCAGCCACCGATCCTTTTGACACAGTGTCAGCCTCAGCGCTTCAGCCGGATCAGCCGTCGAGTACGTGATATCACGTGAGAAGGGCCGCGTGGAGGGGGTCTGTACGCCTCCCTGCGGCCTCGAAGTGGGAAGTGGTGTGTCGTTGCCTGCGGCCTGTTTGAGGAGCACAGGGAGGCGTACGGGCTGCCTGCGGGCCTTTCTGGCAGGTATTGCCTCCCGTTTCCGAGGCTCAGGGGGCATTTTCGACCTCACTTCGGCCCAATATGCCACCGTGCTGGCCTTGAACTCGCCATTCGGCCCGCCGTTCCACACACGCGCCGCCGCTTCCAAGCTCCACGGCCGGGCATACCGCCGCGTGTACACGTCGAACATCTGTCGGCTCTTAACCGGGTCGTAGCGGTCGTCCAGAATCCACCGCTCGTACCCTGCGATCCGGTTGCAGTCGCGGAGGTTAATCGGCCTGATCTGCGCGATGCCTGCGGCCTTCTCCGAAGCGTTGTACTCGCGGGGGTCTTCCTCGGACTCCTGCCGACAGACACCGATCCACAGGCGGTCCACGTCAGTAAGGGCGAACGCGGGGGCCGTGAACGCCGCGATGAACAGTACGAACAGTATCCTATGCCTCATTGGTATATTCCTTCGCCAGGGGCATGTCACGTCGCGGGCGCGGGCGAGGGGTAGGGAGCATGAAAACTGCGGCACCCGCGTTAGTGTTCCAACACGTTTCGCGGGCACCGCAGCTATCGCATTCCGTGCATCGCACCGGCCGTCCGTGACACAACGGGTGGGGCATCTTCTATCCTTGCGCCGCCAGTTCGACGCCGAACTTCGAGAGGGTGTAATAGCCGAGCGCTTCCAGCCGCGACCGGTGCTGCAACGTCTTGGTCGTGTGCGCCGACATGGTAACTCCGTTGACCATGTTCCAGAGGGTGATCGCGGCCTCGTGGTTTTCCTTCGCCGCCTCGATCTTCGCCTGCGCCAGCACCGCGCCGCCGAGGCTCTTACTGCCGCCGTTCTTTCCCTCCTCGACGAACGTTAGGATATCCGCCTGCTGCCCCTCCGTCAGCACGATGCCAACCGCCGCCTCCATCAGCGGCACAATGAAGTCCGCTCGCTGCGCGGCCTCGACCATGTACTGCTGCGCCTTGTCCTTCACGTCGCCCCGGTGGACGAGGTGCGTAGCGTGCCCCACTTCCTTGGCCCGCATTCCATTGGTGCAGGACAGGCGCTCAGCGTAATCGACGACCGTGACAGCGCGGTCCCCGTTCATCGCGTTGCCCACGTCGATACCAACCTGCACGATATCGCCGATCTGCGGGTTCACATCGAGAGGCTTCGCCCGCACGAGCGTCATGCGGAGCATTGATCCGCACAGCCACCCATTCGTCATGTTGAGCGAAGACACGGCGCTCGCCGCCCAATCGAGAAGCTCCACGTTGGTCACCGGCTTGTACGTCTCCACGCCGACGATGCCCTCGACCGTGTGATCCCGCGAGTCCACGACCAGCCACTTCTCCTTCTCCGTATGAAACCACGCCTTGAGGCTTTCGCGTATGACCTCCAACGCGAGCGACTCATCCACGCGCGAGAGCGCCTTGATGAACCGCACGGGGATGTCCGAGAAATGACACAGGTCGCTGAACGCCGCGCGGGTGAGCCGTAGCGGCAAGCCGTCGATGCCCCCGGTGATGTCAATGCTGTGAAGGTCACCCGCGTCCTCATACGTCACAGCATCCGTCTGCTCTGTTACCGCTTGCCGGAAGGCATTGAAATCCGGCATGTGACGGGGCACCGGCTCGTGAAGCTCGAACCCACCCTTGGTTTCGCCAAGGCTCGCAATAGCCGCCTTGGCCCGCCGCTGCAACCCCGTTCCGCCTGCCTTGACCGCCGATCCTTTGCCTGACATTGTGTCAATCCTCTCTGGCCCGCCGAGCACACCGCCCTATGCGGCTTCTCAGTTGTTTCAGGCCAATCGCTTGACGACAGGGAGTATATCGGCACGTACGGGATATTGCAAGAGGCTTTCCGAAAAAAGTTCGTACCATACGGTCACACCCCCTCGGACGTACGCTTGAGCCGCGTTCGCACCCGGTCGCCTACTGAGGGTGCTCGCCGGTGCTCCATCAGGCCCATCAGTTCCGCTCGCCGCTCGAACGGATCGCCGTGAGCCAGGGGTAATACCGTCACCGTCGGCGCTCGACCTGCCAACTGGTCGTACAGGGCAGCGCTGTCCGCGTCGGAATCCAAACCCACCACAAGCTCCTCCGTTCCATACTCAACCAGCAGCCGGAGCAACGACACCTGCACCGGGCTTATGGTCCTGCCGAGGAGACCCACCGCCGCCGGGAACGCCATGCAATCCAGCGGCCCCTCCACCACCGCCACGACCTTGCTCCCGATCACAGCATCGAAGTTCATCAGCACGTCGGTCTTGGTGTAGTGACCCACGACGTTCGCAGGGTTCAATGCCTTCCGCCGGTGATCCCCGCAGTACCGCGTCGTGAAGTACACCTGCGCGTCGTGCATTCGGATCGGGAACACGAGCCGTTGCCCGTACCGCCCACCGACACAGAACTGCACGTCGAACTGCGCGGCCTTGGCGACACTGACCCCACGAGTCACGGTGAGGTACTTCCAACCGGTGGCATACACGCCGGTGTGCCGCTCCGTCAATGACCGCGACTCAGCAGGCAGGGACACCGGCTTGAACTCCTCGCGGGCCACCTCATCCCCGTACAGAATCTTGAGCACCGCGTTGCGCACCCCCTCCGCGTAGTCGGCCTGTATCTCCCCCTTGAGCATCGCCCGCTCGACCATCCGCAGATACCCACCGTTCAGGTCGCGGAACGCCTCCGACAGATGCCCGCTCCATTTACAGCGGAAGCACATCGCCACCTGCTTGTCCGTGTTGATCCGCAGGCGTCGCTCTCGCGACTCGTCACCCCGCCGGTCGATGCAGAAGGGACACCAGTATTGAAGCTCCGGCTCGTAGCCCATGTGCGAACCGAGACGGCGGTCAAGGTACTCGACCAGCCCCGGCCAGTTGCGGACACCCTTCGTCTTCCGTCGCGGGGCCTTCATTCCGGGGCCTCCGGCAGGGGGACGTGCAAACCCACGTACGTCCCGTCACGCACGTCGTCACACTCGCTCCCACCGAACTCGAACCCCCGGCATACACCGGGGCGATGGTCGTACACACCACACCGCTTCGTCGTCTCGTCCAAGAATCTGCAAGCCCCGTCCCGCCGCCGCAGGATTGCACGGGGGTTGACGAGTCGCTCGCCTGTCACGTCGCTCGCCCAACACCCTTCGCAGACCTTCGTCGCCGTCAGGATGTCTGCCACCCTGCGTAGTCTTGTCACATCGGAGGGTGACAACAGCACCTCCAAATAACAACACGCGCCGCAGCCCTCACAGACGACTTGGGTCAGCGGGGTCACTCCTCGTCCTCCTCTCCAAACGACACACGGGCAAGGGAGTCGTTGGCCGCGATCTCCCGCAGGTCCGGGGCGGGGAGGATGTCCACGTACCGCTCGGGGAACAGGCCGTAATCTCGGATCGCGTCGATGTTGATCGACCACGGGATACACGACGCCTCCTCGTACCACACCATGAAGGAACGGAAGTACAACTCGGTCGGCTTCGTGTCCCAACCGTTGACCTTCATCAGGTGCGCCGTGGCTTGTACAAACCGCCCCTTCTGCGACGCCAGCCCAATGTGCTTGACCTCGTGGCAGGCGGGGCAGAGCGCGACGCACTTGACCAAGGTCTGCATCTTGGTCAGCAGGTCGTAGTCCCACTGCTCATGCGCCTCAACCGGGTGCTCCGGGCCTTTGCCGCCGCACACCTCACAGCGGTACTTCGCCTTGCGGTACACCGTCCGTCGCACCACATCCCAACCTTGTGGGGTCAGGATCGACCGCAGGTTGGTGAACATAGCCGTTCTCGGAACCGCCTCGACCGTCAACATGGGTCTCTTTGACACAGTGTCAGCCATTGTCGATTATCTTCCTCTGCGGCCCCTTCCTTCTCTTTGGGCCTTTGCCTTTCTTCTTCGGGAACTTATGTGGAACGGGTGGCGCGGTCTTCTTCCTCGGGAGTTTACTGCCATGTCCTGCAAGCCTCGTTCTGGCATCACCTGCCTTCCGCACACGGGCGGACATCTCCTCTTGCGGAGCGTGTGCGACGCCCGTCTCCGCGTCATGCGGCGTCACGATCTGCTGGTCGTTGTAGTCGTACAGCGACAGAGATCGGATGAAGCACCTCGACCGGTTGATATGGCACACGGCGGTCGATAGGTCAGCGCCTTCGCGCAGGCCCGCGAAGAAGAACCGGCACCTGTTGTCCCGGCGCTCGTCCTTCGTCTGGCAGAACGCCAGCCCCGCGTCGATGATCCCGGCCTTCTCGAAGGCTTCGGCGAACGCGTTCAACTCGTACATCGCCGCTTCCCACATCGCCTGCTTGACCTGACTGGCCGTCCACACCCCGGCGTTGTACTCCCCCCCGATGGTCCGCAGGTCTTCGTATATGCCTGCGACCTCGTGCCGTGGGTCGCCGAGTCGCCGCTCCGCCCGCATGATGTCCGCGTAGTCCACGATCAGAAGATCAGGCACGAACCCGTGGGCGTGCAGGATCGACAGGTGCCCTCGGATCATCGAGGGGGTCATGGTCCGAGTCGGGTACTCCTTGACGAATAGCTGCCCCTTCAATAACTTTCCGGCCCGATCCGCAATCGCGGCGGCGTACGCGTCACGATCCTTGAACTTCAGGGGGAAAAGGGGACCGGCCATCCGGTCGTCGTACCGCCGCCCCACCTTCTTGCCCCGCATCTCACAGGTGTAATGCACGACGTTGTACCCCGCCGCCGCTGCGCCGTACCCAAAGTTGACGAGCGTAGTCGTCTTGCCCCGCTTAGGGGGCGCGAGGACACAGCCCAACTCGCCCCGGCCCAAACCGCCGCCCAAGACCCAATCCACATGCGTGATACCTGTCGGGATACACTCCCCCAACTCATCATCCGCGTACAGCTTCACCCTATCGGTCACCTGCATATTGATGCCCGTGTCGAGGATGTCATGCCCCACGAGGTTTGCCGCTTCGATCAACGGACGGACCTTCTCCCGGCTGCCCCGGTCAATCTCCTCGGACGCCTCAATCACGGCGTTGACCATCGCCTGCGTCTGACCGAAATCGACCGCCTTGTCCATAACGGCCTGTGTATCCGTCAGGTCTTCCTCAAATATCTGCGCGAGCAGCGACTCGACCTCTGACATTGTGTCGTCGTCGGTCAGGGTGCGGCAGTCTTCCGCAAGCGTCTCGATGGTGGGGAGGCTGTGGTAGTGATCCACGTGCGCCAGCAGCGCCTTGGCCACAATCCGGTGCAGATCGGTGTGCCAATACGATGCGTCCAGGGCGCTTCGGAATCGAATGATGAACGACACGTGCCGAGCCGCCACGGCCAGCACGTGTCGCTGGAAGCCTTCGCCGAATTGTTCAGCGTACGTCCCTGTACCTATGCCTGACAATGCCGTTCCATCCTCTGCCGTTACCGAGCCAAGTATAAAGTGGTACGGACGCTCGATGCTGTCAGGATCAGGGGGCGACAGACGCGGCCCTTACGGAATCCGCCGTCCGTACCGTTCGTGGGGTCGTCCGAAGACGTTGCCGCCGCCCACACCACCGAGTTCGCGTAGTATACCACAGAGTAGGTTTTTTGTCAAGACCACTTCAATTCGCCCGATACACCCGACAAATCCGGCGCGGGGCGTCGTATCTTCGGTCCAAAGCGGTCCAGCAGCATATCCGCGAAAGCGGGCCACTCGAACACGCTCGCACCGATACGGTCAGCCAGACCGGGCTTAACCTGCGCGGCAATCGAAACCGCCGCTCGCAACCGTCCCACCTCTTTACAACCGAACACGACGGTATGTGTGAAGTCCTGCCGCAGCGCCGACAAGGCCCGTGTCCCTGGCCATCCGCGCTCCACCAAATCCACACCGTACCACTCCTCAGACGGATGAGTCTGCTTGATCGCCCTGCCCCACGTCACGTCCTCCCCCACGAGCGTAGCGTGGACGAAGTATTCTGCCACCTCCATCTCGTCAAGGGTGAACAGGTCCATCAGCTTCCCCACCATCGTGTCGCTGTCGTGAACATTCTCGACCGGAGACTGGAACCGCTTCCTCCCCTTCTGCACGTCGATGTCATACCGCCGCAGCGCCTTCTCCCCGAGCAGCATGTTGGGCTGGAAGCCAATGGACCGACCGAACCGCACGGGGAATCCCCCCTTCTTCATACCTCGCATCTGCGCCCCGATATACATTGCCAGTTCGATGTCGCTCGCGCGGCAATACGCTTGCACGCGGTACAGTATCCGCACAGTGCGGGCGGCTTCGAGATGTGCTGCCGAAGGACGCCGTCCGAAGTGCTTCTCGTACAACACAGCGTACACCTCAAGCGGGTCCATCACGCCTTCGCCCCTAAGCAGACCCTCCACGCTGAACCGCAACTCAGCGACGTGTAGTAGCTCCGACAGAGACAGCCGCTCCTTCCATTCCATCCCCCACTGAACACACGGGACGGCATACCCACAGGTAGGACAGTCGGGGTGTTCCCCCGGCGACAGGAAGCCGAAGCACCTCGGGTGACCAGTCGTATCCGGCACGGGTGTGCGCTTCACTTCTGCCCTCCCCTCACCCGCCCAAGACCCTGGCAGTTCTCGCACATTTTCGGCTGCCTGTCTGGACCAGTCCAACCCCTGCCCGCGCACACCGGGCAGATTTGCATGTTAGGTTGCCCGGTACCTTTGCACTTATTGCACGTAACCTGCCTAACCTGCTCAGGAGGTTGGTAACGGTGCTCGACCGTCCCCCTGCCTTCGCAGTCGGTACACCGTAGCTCCACCGGCTGCATCCCCTTGGTGGCCTCCGCCACCGCCCCCGCGATAATAGACGCAACCACCGGCCTCGTAGCCGGTACAGACAGCTTGCGCAGGTCAGCCGCCATTATCGCCGCCGTCGCCCCATCCACGATTTCAAGTTGGCTTCTCATTTCGTTTTCCCTTCGCGACCTTGGTCCGCTGGAGTTCGATGCACAGCCCGCGTATGAAGCGCAGCGTCACGTCGGTAACCACCACGCGCGGCCGTCGCGAACGCCGAGGGCATCTCATACGTGTACCTCCTCCCACCGCTCGAACGGTAGTAGGTTCTTCGGCACGCTCGCGCCTTTGGGCCAATCCTCAACCACGACCACCTCGTACCCCACGCTCTCCCACGCCCTGACCCGTTCCAACCCATGCTCGATCAGCGTCGGGTGACACGTGGGAATGAAGTCCACCACCCACAGATCGTCGAACGGGCAGCGCAGCTTACCGAGTCCCCGGCCGACTCGCTGCATGGCGTTGGTATACGCCTTCACACCCTCCGCCAGCACCACCGCACCCACACCGCCGAGGTCTTCCCCCTCATCGAAGATACCCGTAGCGAGGATCGCGTCGAGCCTGCCTTCGGCGAGGTCGGCCTTGACCATATCACGCTCGTATGTATCCGTCCCGCCCCACAGCGCCCGGAAGTCCAGCCCTCGTGCCTTCATCAGGTCCGCCAGCAACTGCCATTGCGCCTTCCGACGACACAAGATCAACGGACGCCGACCGTGATCCAGCAGCCACTCCACCGCCCGCACAACCGCCTTGTTGTGCTGCCGCGAAGCAACGACCCCGAGGTAATACCCACCCCGGTGCAACTCGTCCGTATCCTCGTCCCGCCAGTCGATGTACGGAACAAACGACTTGTACCACTCCACCTCCCGCACGTTGAACGGGTTGAGCCGCCTCCGCAACACGTAGGGTAGTTCCGGCTCGCTGGCGGCGTCGCTCATCACGACGACAATCTTGGGCATGTTCGTCAGCCCCGCGTCCGCTCCATCCTGCACGCTGAAGTGGAACAGTTCCGGCCCGAGCGCCCCGATGAACTTCATGTCCTCGATCTCTTTCATCTTCAGCGGGGTACCGCTCATCCCGAACCGCCGCAGGGCACCGGCCTTCATCGCCACCTCGTACCACGTGGCGGCGGACGTGTGGTGCGCCTCATCGAGGAACATAACCTCGAAGTTGGCGATCATATCCTTGAGCGCCGGGTCGGCCTTCCGCACCTTGCGGTGTGTCACACGCTTTCGGAACGCCAGCAGTGCCTGCGACGTGCAGACGGTGAACTGTCCGATGGTCTTCTCGCCGTCGCCGAACTGCCCCACCTCCAGCGCCCCGTTGTAGTACGCTCTCGCCCTGCGGGCCATCTCACGGGCAAGGCCCTTTCGGGGCACGATCACATACGTCCGGTACCCGCACTCCTGCCACAGGTACCACGCGACAGCGATGTACACTTCAGTCTTGCCCCCGGAGGTGTATATCTGCCCCCACCCACAGTGATGTGTCAGGAACGTCTTGCAGGCTTCGTACTGGTGATCCCACATGGTGATGCCCGGCAAGAAGTCCCGGCCGAACCGCGACAGGTCCATCGCGATGCGGTGCTTTCGGCCAAGCACCCGCGCGCTGTACTGCTTCGTGGCGAGGAACTCCACAACCCGATCCACGTGGCCCGCCGGGAAGGAGCAGCCCATGCTCAGGCAGACCTTGCCGTCCCACCGCTTCTCGCGGAAGGCGCGGCTGTGCCAGCGCTTCGGGTCGAGGAAGGACATGCACTCCGTCAGCAACTCCTCGGGAGCACCGGTCAGCTTGGCCCACGGGCCGTCGATCTGGATCGTAGCGTTCATTCGTTCTTTGACACAGTGTCAGTTACTTAGCCAACATTTGTGATACCAGCGTCGCGACTGCGGCAGCCAGAGTCAGCAGCGCAACGACCAGTATAAGCATATTCCACCTCGGCTGTGATCGCAACCGTTTCAATTGCCGCAGTTCGATCTCCAACGCGAGTAAGGAGCCAGGAACAGTGTGTCCGCTCTTTGCACATTTCTTCCTCTGTTTTTTTACCGCCGTCAAACGCTCGCGAATAGTAACCGGTCTCCGACTGTTCTGTTTCAAGTCCCTTCTTACTTTTAAGGTATATACAATCTCACCCACCAAATGCGGGCGGTATCCCCAACTGCGTACGACCTGATACAGATGTTTCCAACGCGGGGGCACACGCTTTTGATAAGGCGATAGTCGGAGCTTTACCCACTGCCGCATGTGCTTCCAGTCCATGTTTCACTCCTCCGTCAACACGGCGCGCTTGGCGACGTACGTGCGGCCGTCCACAGTCACGCCTACGTAGTGTTCACCGTCGCCGCCGGGCCAAGTGCCAACCTCGACATGCTGGCCCGTTACGTGTACCATCTCCTCACCGATCAGCATCGCCACCTCGATCATAGCTCGCGCTCCTTATGCTTACGGCGCAGCAGCAGCACCATCGCGCCGCTGACCAGCACCAACAGCGTAGCGGGTTCGGGGAGAAGCCGGATGGTTGCACTGGCATGGTTGTCCTTGATATTCACCTCCCAATACGTCCCATCAAACCATTCGCCGCTTACCGAACCTGTTCCCAAGACGCGGGCACCGGAAAGAGAGAGGCCCCCACTGATACGAAAGTCCCGAGCGTGGAAGGTAACAACACCACTGCCAAGAACCCTGATACCTCCCGGCCCGAACTGCCCGCCAGAAAGATTCACGGTACCGGCAGCGTGGGAAGTGAGGCTTCCCACCTTTCCGCCGAAAACGTTCACGATGCTATTGTCCTTCATCTGAAAACCCCCCACCTCTCCACCAAAAATGTTCGTGATGCTGCCTTTGAGGGGGCGAAGGGTATTCACGTACCCGCCAGAAATGTCCACAACAACACCACTGCTGTAGCTGTAAGCGACGAGTTGCTCGCTTACCGTCCCGGCAGAAATCTTTATAGTGCTGCTGTCCCAGGCGAAAAGCTCACGAACCCATCCACCATCTAGGTCCACAGCGCTGGAGTTGTAGCTATGGAGCTTCAGCACCCCTCCGCCGGGAACGATCAAGACTTGACTGCGATCATACAGCTTCCCTTCATCGTGTTCCGTATCGGCCTCCAGCTTCTCGTCGCCCCGCAAGACAAAGTCGCCCCGCACCTGCGCAACCGGCAGAGAGATCAAGCTGACGATAACGAACGTGACCAACAGACTGCGCTTCGCGTACTCGAACATGGTGTCGTTCCTTTCCCGCTCGTAGCGGGTCTGTACTTCCTTCCTCGTTTTGACACAGCGTCACTCACGGAATCCTCGGCCTGCCGGTAACGGGGAGGGTACGCCGACGTTTCCTGCGGCGCACCTTTCGGACGGGCTTGGCCGGGGGCGTGGTGTCGAGAACCGCTTCCGCCGACCCATCCCCGACTCGAAGTTCCCTCAACTTTCCCTTGAAGTAAACTTCCGTTCCCTTGGCTAGGTTGGCAGCCCGGTCGTGGGGCACAATCACCGTCAGGTCAATATGCAGACCGGGCGTCTCGTAGCGGGCAATGACACAGGCAGGGTAAAGGCGCGTCGCCGCCCTCGGGTCTTTCCACCAGATTCTCGACCAAGTTCTTCTCTCTTTATAGTTGGCCGGTCTGACATCGAGAATCTTGGCGGTAAGCCCAACTCGCTGATCCTTCCACCGGGAGGCGTTCGGAGCGTTCGTAATGGCGGACTGCTGCAAGCGGGTCAGACCGGGCGCACACGCTTTTCGATAAATGGCAATCCGATCCAAGATGGGCTGTATCCTCGTGACGGGCTTGGTCGCCTTCACGGGCACGGTTGCCGGTCGGTTCGCCACGGGCCACGTGGTGGGCATCCCGACAAGCCCCTCCTTGAGCATGGCCACGTCCCTTCGTAGCCGCTCGACCTGTGCGCGCAGCGCCTTGTTCTCGGCGCGGAGCATTCGCAGTTCCGCATCCTGATCGGTCGGCGTCTGGCCAAGCAGCGCCGGGCCGAATACCGCACACACCGCAAGCAGCACAATCGCTAAATGCCTCACCGTACACCTTCCTTTCAGCAACCGAAGATCAGCCACGCGGCAAAGAACAGCGCGACGAGAACATGCCACAGGTCGTTGGACGACACATAGACTCTCCACCGCATCGCCTCACTCCTTCCCTGGCGTCCGCTCCCGCCACTCCAACACCGATTGTAGTACGTCCGGGTGCTCAAGCAGGAACACGACCAACTCCCGCTCCGTTCCCACCGGTAACGATACGACGGCGCGGGGAACCTTATCCACCGGCCGACGACACACGACCATCGCGAGGCCGTCTTCCACGGTGATCCACAGGTGCGCCGCCGTCAACTTCTTGCGCAGTTCGTCCTCCTCATCCGGCATAATCCCACCGCGCCGAGGGCTGTCGAACTGCTCTCCGGTATACAGATTGTGCTTGGCCTGAATCACCGCGTCTGCCGCGTCGATCACTGCGCGCATCAACGCTTCCGCAACCGTCGCCCCTGCTCGGAGCCGCAGGGCCTTGGCCTTGATTCCAGACCACAGGATACCGTACTGCAACGAGACGCTGGCCTGTGTAGTCCACGCATCGAGGAACAGGACCGTGTCCGACACCGAACTCCCAACGAGGACCACGAAAATCTCGCCCGGCCGGGGGGCAGCATCCATGACCTCCGCGTCGGGATAGAAGTTGACGGTCACATAGAACTCGTACTCACCGAGCACACCCTTCTTGGTCAACCCGTCCCGCAGGTCGGGCAGACGATGCCGTTCCGGTTCCGACATTGGCTTTGTCCCTTTCATTGCTTCTGCTCACCTCTCAGTATCCGAATCCGCAGCCGCTCCAAGAGACCGCAGACCATCTGCATCGCCTCCACCGAGTCCGCATTCTCCTGCCGCGCTGCCTCCTGCACGAGGGCGGTCCGCTGCTTCCAGATGATCCTGCCGTCGCGCCGCCGCTGTACGACCTTACCAGCGACGTACGCTATCCAATTCGAGACGAATATCACCACGAAGATACCAATGTATACCTGTGTCTGTGGGGTCATGCCTCAAGCCCTTTCAGGAAGTAGTCGCGGATCAGCCCGATCCGGTTCTCAACCCGGAGGTACTTCATCATCAACGCGAGACGCTGCTGCTCCCTCGCGCGCTTCGCGATAATTCGCTCCTCGGGCACGAAGTCCGTCAACGATTCACCGTACCGCACGATCTGCGTCGTCTTGCCCCGGAACTGCGGCACGATCTGCAACACTCCCATCTCCTCGATCTCGCGCAGGTACTTCCCAACCGTACTGTCCGCCTTGCCGATCTGCTCCGCAAGGGTCTCCTTGTCGATCACGACCTGCACCGACTCCAAGTCGTGCCCGTCAACAACCGGGTGGACGCTGCTCTCCCACAGCAGCGCCAGGAGTTCGGCCAAGGTCTGGTTGGGTAGTCCCTCGCGCCGCTCATACAGGGCCTGCATCTCAGCCACGTTCACAAGCAGCGCCGAGCCGGGCATCGCCGGGCGGCGACGGACCAGCCCGTACGACTCCATCGTGTTCAGCACCGCACCGACAGCCCCGGCACCGTTCTTGCAACCGCACTTCTGCTCAAGAATCTTCGCGATGGCCACGGCAGGCTGTTCAAGAATGTCACCGGGGTCGAGCACGGTGTGCAGCCAGTCCCACAACAGGCCATACAACTCGAACGGCGGGTTGGCGTTGTTGAGGAATATGTTGCGCAGCTTGAACGAGAAGTCGCCCTCCTCCACCACGATCAGCACCCGGCTCCGCTTGCCGTCGCGCCCGGCCCGGCCCGCCTCCTGGCAGTAGTCCTCCAACGATCCGGGGATGCCAAAGTGGATCACCTCTCGAATGTTCGGCACGTCGATACCCATACCGAAGGCGTTGGTCGCGACGATCACCGGCACGGTGCCGTCCTTGAAGGCATTCTGCACCTTGACCCGTACATCCTTGGTCAGACCGGCGTGGTACACGCCCACAAACGGCTTGCCGTACGCAGCGGCCAAATCCCGCCGCTCGTGCCAGTCGCACCGCCTCTCGTCGCGGGACAGCAGGCTTTGACCGAAGACGCTGGCGATGCACTTGGCCACCGCAGCGGAACCCTTCCGGGTGCCGCAGTACACGACGTACCGACCGGTCTGAATGTCCCACGTTTTGGCTGCCTCCTCAACCGCCCTCCACGGATTGCCCCACTGCACCTCATACGACAGGTTGGGCCGGATCGGGTCGCCCACGATCCTCTTGTAGTCCTCCTTCATGCCGAGCGACTGCGCGATGTCCTCCTCGATGTCGAAGGTGGCGGTGGCCGTCACCGCGATCACGGTCGGACGGACTTGCAGCAGCTTCGAGAGGTCCGTGATGCGCATGTACATCGGGCGGAAGTCGTGCCCCCACCTGCTCGCGCAGTGCGCCTCATCGACGACAAGCAGGCTGATATTCGCCCCGGCGATCACCTGCCGGAACCGCCGATTCCGAATCCGCTCCGGGGAGATATAGAAGACCTTGTACTCGCCCTCGACCAGCGCGTAGTACCTGTCCTCCTGCTCCGTGTCGTTCACGTGCGAATTGACGTACGACGCGGGGATACCCCGCGAGGCACAGTCGTCACACTGGTCCTTCATCAGGGCGATGAGAGGACTGACGACGAGCGCAGTCCCCTCGCGCATGAGGGCGGGAACTTGGAACACGGCAGACTTGCCGTAACCGGTGGGCAGCACAGCCAGCACGTCCTTTCCCTGCGATATGGCCGCGATGGCCTCGGCCTGCGCCGGGCGGAATTGGTCGTGGCCCCAATGCCTGCGGAGAAGGGTGAGGGCATGATCGGCTTGGTCCAGCTTCTTCGGTGCCTTTGACACTGTGTCATTCCTTACCTTGCGGGTGTCAGACCCTGCACGGGCCACCGTTTCCCGTAGTACCTTCGCCTATCCTATACGAACCTTATTCACCTGTCAAGCCAGTTTGTACCGGGTCACAGGGCCAACAACCCGCTCACGACCTCCGGCCACTTCGCGTGCAGCATCTTCAACTGCTCGCGCTGCTCCTCCTGCTCCGAACACCGGGCGAGCCACGTGGTCGCGTCCTTCTCCTCGTCCACGGCGTCTTGGATCAACTGCGACATGTAATGTGGGTCCAGGGCGTCAAGTTCCCACGAACTGCTCCCGTACCGCGCGATGTACTTATTGGCCCGCGCGTCGGATAACTTTGCCGGATTGGGCGGTGGGTTGAACTGCCTGATCTGATCCATCGTCAGTGCGATCCGCTTGACCGTGAGGTGATCGGCGTGGTACTCCATAAACATCCGCAACCGGTCGCAGATGTCGCGGGACATGTCGATCCCACTCGGGTCATGGTCCCCGAGGTGTAGTATCACCGTCTCCTGCCCGTGGACCTCGAAGTTCTCGATGAACCGCTCCGCCGCCGAACGCATCTCGGTGTCAGACGTGTACCCCCGGCAGGAGAAGTACGGCGTGTCGTTTTCCCGGCACACATTGTGGATCACGCCGACCAGTGCGTCCTTCTCGATCCAGACCTCGACCCGCTGCTCCTGGCCCTCCCACAGGTCAACATGATACATCTTGTACGCCGTTTCGAGAATGCCGTGCGGATCGGTCCACGCGGACTGATACGAACGGTTGCGCGTCCGGTCCTCCATCGTATCCCAATCCAGCAGACCGGCTCGGCGCGCCTTCGTGATGATCCCCCCGAGGCGCTTGTAGCTCCGGTCGGTGTTCACGGTACCGGGCGGCAGGCCCCTCGCCGCGTTGTACTCCTCGTCCGCCCACGACTCGGGGATCAGGGCACGAGCGACGAACTGGTAATACAGTTGCCGCAGGGTCAATACGTACCCGTCCTCCATCATCTCGGTGAGGATGCGGTCGGCCCACTGTATGATCCACGCGTGCTGCTCGTTGAACTTCTTCGGTACGTAGCACTGTTTCACGACTCGCTCCTTCACAGAATCTTCTTGTGCGGGCTTCGCTTCAGCCCGCCGGATACGGTGGACCACACGCCCGGCTCGCGGACCACATCTTCCATCACCTTGCCCCAACAGGGTGACCAGTACGCACGTAACTCGTGCAACGTCATATGGGCGAAGCCCGCCCGTTGGAGCATCTCCACCGCCTGCCGCTGTGACTTCGCACAGACGTGCAGGTGCAACGTCCCCATACGATCCGGCGGCGGGCCGTTCCAGACCTTGAGCGCCGTCACCCTGCGCGTAGCAGGCGCGTCCACGATATTCGTCTCGATCTCGGGGAGTTCGATCTCACCCTGCTCGGGCTGGTGTATCTTCAACTCGGGCGCGCCCTCCGCCTTGTACGTGCGCAACAGGACCGCGACCGCCATCAGGCGATCTTCCGACAGCGGCTCGCCGTCACAGGTGATGAAGTAAGGCTCACCGCCCGCGCCCTCGTCGAAGTGAATCCAGCCAACGTGATCCATCCGAGGCTGCCCACCCTCATGGAGGGGCGGTCCCGTCAGGTACGGCAGGCGCACCGCGATGAACGGCCCGTTATCCTGTTCGATCTGGTATCTCACAGCCCGGACTCCCTGATCTCGGTGTCTGAGTACGGTGTGACCACCAACTCGGAGAAGCAGGGTAGCACCCGCGTGTCTGCCTCCAAGTGTATGATGTCGGCGGACTTCACGTTCAGCGCGAAGCTCCCCTGCCGGGAACGCGCCTCCTCGGGGCGGCGCACCTTGATATGAATCTCCCCCCGGAACCGGAACGCACTGCCACAGGGCAGCTTCGTCACTTGGGGCAGGCTGACCTCCCCGCGCTCGCGCTGTATCGTCACCTTCACCTTGGGCACGTCCATTATTCCGGCTCCTTTCGCCGCACTGCAACTCGCTTCACCTTCGGCTCTATCAGGTTACTCTTGCGCTCCGATACGACAAGCACCGGAACGCCCGCACTGAGCAGCCAGTTGATAATACCACGTGCGCCCATCCAGGCACCCGCGTGGCTCTCGTATGCTTGGATCGCTCCGGCCTCGAACGCCCGCTCGGCCGGGAAGCCCGACAGCCTGTCGCCGTCCGTGAACATCACGTTGATCTTGTCCGGGCGACACGTCTCTGGTAGCACAACCACGAACTGCTCCGGCTCGGGAACAGTGTGCTCATCGTGCTTCAACCACAGGCAGTCGAACGCGCGGCACTCCTCGGGGCGGTCCTCATAGATGTCACAGCGGTGCGCCCCGAGGTTGGCGTGGAGGCACCATCGGTTGGCAGGCTTGTCCAGCGCCGCCACGGCCAGCACCTTGCAACACAGCAGGCAGTCTCCACATTGACGCTGTGTCACTGGATTGCCTCCCGACGAAGCCAGTAAATAGAACCGGACAGGGCAACTTCCCTGTCGCAGACCTCTATCACTTCTTCCGCGTCCGCCCGCGCCTGCTCGTCCATCTCGGGCGGGATATACACCTTCATCCAAATCCTCGGATCGCGCCGTGCAACAGCGACCCACTCATTCATGTGGTCCCATCCACGGGCACCACGGAAAACGCTCATCGCGAAGCCCATCTGCTCCGCCCGATTCCGGGCGCGGCGTAGCGCGTTCTTTGCCACTCGGGTAAACATATTACTGGTCCACCTCCACCACTCGCACCATCTCCATCGCGACGCCGTTGCCAAGGCACAGCAGGTCAAACTCCGACAGGTTCGGCGCGATCAACTTCAAGATCGCCCGAGCCTCCGTCACCCAACAGCCGCCCAAGCGGTCGATATCCGTAGCAAGCGCCTTCCTCTCCCGCAAGTGTCGCCGGGCGTTGACGAACTGTTGGAGCGTCAGCGGGAACGGCCCGTTGGGTATCCGCTCCCATCGCCGGTCCGATTTGACCTCGACCTCGATCACCCGATCTCCCTCCCCGCCTTGAAATCCTCGTTCTTCTGACACGTGGGGCAGACAGCGCCTCGCACCTCATACATCGGAATGCTGAACACCCGCCAACCGGCAGCGTAAAGCCTGCGGTCGCCCTCCGCACACTGCTCGTCCGGGTCCGCCTCCGATACATCTATCTGATTCTCCGCCCCACACATGCAGCACTCAACACCGTATTCGACGACGGTCTCGCCGCCAAAGGTTTCGTCGTCCATCTGCGTAGGGGGTTCCAGTTTGATCCGCTTGCTCATTGGGTCACCCCCTGCAACAACTTGACCAGCCGCGAGGCTTCACCGGCCGGGATCACGACCGCCCCTTCACACTGGTGGGTCCGAGCCTTGAAGCCCAACTCGGCAAGCTGCTTGACGATGGTGTCGAGCTTCGCGTAGCGCGCGACACGCGCCTCATTCGCGGCCCTGATCGCGGGGGTGATGTACCGATACCGAGCCGGGTACGCCCGTCCAACCCTCTCGATCTTGCGCGACGCGACAAGGGCTGCGATGGCCCTTCGCTTTTGTGAGTCGGTCGCGCAGACGTTGATGGCGCTGACACGTCGGCCAAAATCCGTGTGGGGAATCTGCTCGCTCAAGACCCCAAGGATGGCTCCCTCAACTGCTTTCGGTGTATCGTTCATTTCGTTCTCCGTTGTCCTGGCCCCGAGGGGCCTTCGGTTCCGGGTGCCACCCGCCGTCCGAGCGTTCTATTGGAAGTATATCGGCGGACGGGGGGTGCAGTCAAGACTTTTTCTCAAAAAATCTTGCCTGTACGGGACTTTCCTGTGGGGGGTCAGAAAAGCCCCGTATTACAGGGTCTCAGGACTTGACCATAGGCAGCAGCCCATCGAACACACGGCCCACGACGCCATCCGGCATCTGCGCCAGCACAACACGCTCCAGCGCCAACCCGGCAACGGGTTCGAGCAAGAACCCCTCCATCTTAGCCTCGAACTTCTCCATCGCGACCCGCTGCACCGCGTAGTCTGACTCCATCTTCTTCATAGCCCTGACGAACAGCGCCTTATCCTTCACCTTCACCATACCATCCGACGACGGCGGTTGCGTGCAGTCGGCGTGTTCGACAACGAGCCTCTGTTTGAGATCGTAAAACGCCTGCACCTTCGGGGTGATCGCCTTCGCGCGCGCCTCCTCCACAGCAGCGACGACCGGGGCGAGCTTCTTCCGATTCATCGCGGCGGCGAAGTTGAAGGCTGCGGTCGCGGGTACCCGTAGCAGCAACTGAAGTGCTTCATGCAATTGGAGCGCGTCCTGCCGCGTAACGGGCGGCGTCTTCTTCCTTCTGGA
>SDBV01003657.1_pt1 | contig 22482 bp, 17 predicted proteins | sample 2277081 | NCBI WGS metagenome assembly SDBV01 (sample SAMN10402039, study PRJNA504765) | marine sediment metagenome | isolation source: marine sediment core GS10_PC15, 223 cmbsf | place: Arctic Ocean: Southern Knipovich Ridge | collected 2010 | reverse complement strand
GGGTTTTGCGATGAAGAGCTTTGTGAGCGTTTTTTCTGTGACGATGGTTCTGGGCCTCGCGGCGGCTGCCTGCCCGGCGGGGGGAGCCGCCGAGGTGGGATTCGAGCGGACGCAACTTGATCCCGTGTTTCGTAGCGAGGGCGTAGCCGTAGGGGATTTCAACGGCGACAAGAAGCTCGACGTCGCCGCGGGAAGCGTTTACTATGCCGCGCCGGACTGGAAGATGCACAGCATCCTTCCCAAGTCCAACGCCTTCAAGCCCAGCACCTACAGCGACGCGTTCTTCACCTTCGCCGAGGACGTCAACCGCGACGGCCGGACCGACGTGATCACGATCGGCATGCCGGGCGGGCCGACCTGGTGGTTCGAGAACCCGGGCGCGGCCGGTGGCGCCTGGAAGCGGCACGTGGCCGTAAGCGTGACCAACGGCGAGAGTCCGGCCTGGGTGGATCTGCGCGGCAACGGCCGGCGGACGCTGGTCTTCGGCTACTCGCCCGATGCGAAGCAACCCAACGGTCCGCAGCGGCGAATGGCCCTCTCGCGGCCCGGAAGGGATCCTGGCGCGCCCTGGCCGATCCGCACGTTCTCGGTGGCCGCCTCGCCGGGCAGCAAGAAGTATGCCCACGGACTGGGCGTGGGCGACATCAACGGCGACGGCCGCAACGACGTGGTGGTCAAGGAGGGTTGGTGGGAGGCGCCCGCCGAGCGGAACCGCCCGGAGTGGACCTTCCACCGGGCCAACCTCGGAGAAGACGCCGCCCAGATGTTTGTCTACGATTTCGACGGCGACGGCGACAACGACGTTTTGAGCAGCAGCGCCCACCGCTTCGGCATCTGGTGGCACGAGCAGACGCCCCAGGGCTTCAAGACCCACGAGATCGACAAGAGCCTCTCGCAGACCCACGCGGTCTGCCTGGCGGACATCAACGGCGACGGCCTGGCCGACTTTGTGACCGGCAAGCGTTGGTGGGCCCACATGGGCAGGGACCCGGGCGCGGACATGCCGGCGCTGGTGGTCTGGTACGAGTTGAGTCGCAAGGCGGGTCGGCCCGTTTGGACCAAACACGTCATCGACGACGACAGCGGCGTGGGCACGCAGCTCGAGGTGGCCGACGTCGACGGCGACGGGCTGCTGGACGTGGTCACCTCGAACAAGAAGGGCGTTTACTACTTCCGGCAGACGAGGAAGTAGCGGCGGGGACGTCAAGCGGGGCGTGCCGGGGCCGTATCGGCCGTGCCGCCGGGGGCAACCACAACCCATCTCGAATCGACACGGCTGGCACAGCCGTGGCACGGCGGCACATCGGCTTAGGTACAAAACAGGGGCGGTCCCGGATCGAACCGGAACCGCCCCAACCGGGAGCCACAGTGGGGAACCGTGGCGGGTGGTTAGAGGGTTTGGGAGTTTTCTTCGGTGTCCTTCCTGAGTCGGGGACGTTTCTCTCGGAGGTCCTCGATCGACTTGTTCAGCCGCTCGATCCGCCGGTTCATCTCCTCCAGCCGTCTCTCCAGGGGGCCTTGCGAGGGACCTTCCGGGCCGACTCCCTGAGGAGCGGGGGCCGTTTGGTCGGGGATGGAGTCGAAACCATCGAAGTGATGATCGAGGGGGCCGCCGGTCACGCGGCCCAGCATGCGTTCGACGTGCGGGCGGACCTTCTCGGGGAGCTTGTCCAGTTCCTCTTCGGTCACTTCCCACTTCTGGTCGCCCTGCTTGACCGTGATCTTGGCGGGCTGGTCGCCCTGCTTGTTGATGGTGATGCTCATGTTGCCGGGCAGGGGCCTTCGGGGCCACGCATCCGGTGGCACGATCGCGCCCGGACCGAAAATATGCAATCGCATCGGGCCACGGAAGATCTCGCCGGGCCGCAGCCGCTCGAGGCGCTTCAGCGCCCGCCGACGTGCGTCTTCCGCTCCCGGTAGATGGAATCCTTCCAAGAGTCTCTTATAGGCCTGGCGGGCTTCCTCGCCGGGCCTTTCCCAGGGTCCCCTGGGGCGAGCCTCCTCGGGCTGCTTCACCGGTGTGACCGCAAGGTGCATCGGCTTCGCGCCACGAATCAGCTTGACCGAGATCTGCTTGCCCTCGGCCGCCTGGACCGCGTCGATCAGATCCTGACCGTTTTTCAGCGGCCGCTGGCCCACCTCCAAGAGCACGTCGTGCTGTTTGATTTCGGCCTTGGCGGCGGGGCTTTCGGGCACCACTCTCTCGACCACTAGGCCTTGACCCTCGGGCAGGCCCAATTGTGCGCTGAGCGCACCTCGGGCCGGATAACATGCCACCCCCAGCCAATATTCGCCCGGGGTGATCGGCTGCACAGGTGCGTCGGCGAGACCGATCGCCTCCACCCTTACCTCGACTCGGACCGGCCCCTTCGATTCGGACCCTTCGCCGGCGCCGTCGGCCCTGGCTGCCGGGATCGACAGCACCAACAGCGCCACGCTGCTGATCCAAAAACTCTTCGACATCTCAATCTCCTCTGCGACTTGAGAAAATGGGGACAGAATTGTTCAGGGTCATGCCCACTCTGAAATGGGCTAATACATAGGATTGCCCACGTACCGGATGTCAACTTCGTTGCGAGGGACCACCAGCCAGCGGCCGTCTCTCATCCTCAGCGGGAGCAACCCGCGACGTTGCTCGATCTGCATTCCGGCCTGTCTGAATTGTTCCAACACCTCGGGCGACATCGGTGCCGGAAGGCTTTCCGCCCATCCACGATCGATCTGCGGGAGCTCGACGGCCGGCACCCGAATGGTCTCTCCTCCGCCTTCCGGTCCGGGAAACTCGACCCACCACACCTTGTCGGAAGGTGTGGCCGGCTGCTGGGGTGGGATCTCTTGGGGGCCCTGCCGCGGGGCTTCTTTCGAGTCCGGATCTGCCGGGCCCGGGGTCCTGACGAATGCATCGATCGGGCGCCGGCCGGCCGGGCTACCCGCCCGCCACGTCCCCTGGAACTCCGAGGCCAACAGCAACGCCACCAGGAAGCTGGCGGCCATGGCCAGCAAGGTGCCGGCGGGTCCGCTGAGCCGGCGCCTACGCATGGGGCGCCTCGCGGCCGTCTCTTGGGCTGGCTCTTTGGCGACCGCGCCGAACTCCTGCTTCCACGACTGGGACTCGAGGAAGGCCAGCGCACAACTCCGCCAGCCGCCCGGCTCGTCGTCGAGCCCGGCGAGCAGTTCGCGGCGCTTGCACTCGCTCAGCTCACCGTCGGCCAACAGATCGAACCGCTGATCATCGCTTGTGGGTGTGTTTTCGTCGATCGGGTTCATGTGGATGCTTCCACCACGCTGAGTGCGGCCAGTTCCATTCGCAGGCGTTTTCGGGCGCGATGCAGCCGCGCCTCGACGGCACTCTGGCTGATTCCCAAATGTTCGGTCAACTCGCGATAGCTCCAATCTTCCGTGTATTTCAACAACAGAATCTCCACGTCGCGCCGGGGCAGGCGGGCCAGGGCGCTGCGGACCTGTTCGCGCCGCTCCTCGGCCAGCAACCACCGAAGCGGGTCCGGCTCGCGGCAGTCCTGCTGACTTGGCCGATAGCGCCGGGCGTAGCGGTCGGTCAGTTTCCGTCGCCGGCCCTGCTTTCGGCGATACAACAGCGACTGAATCACCGCCAGCCGGTACAGCCACGGCGCCACCTTGGCGGGGTCGGCCAGCGGCGAGCGTCCTTCGACCGCTGCCAGCGAGACCTCCTGCATCACGTCGTCGACCGCCTGAGGCTCGCCCAATCGGGCGCGGACCACGGTCCGCAGCCAGCGATCGTGCTGAGCCAGCGCAGCCTGCCAGTCGATATCATCTCCCTGGGCACGGCGCTGAGGTTGTCGGCGAGGATTGGGCTGCGTCATGGCCATAGGTATTGTTTCCGCGGGCAGCGGAATCTTGTAGCATATCCCAAGGCGCCTGCAAACGTTGCCGCCGCAAGCCGGATTGGTGTTCGTAATACGTGTCCTGGCAAGGACTTATGGCCGAGAAGTGCCGCCGCCGCTTTCTGTTTCTACGGCTGCGGTCTACAATCGGGTCTTGGCCGGTGCGGTGCCCTACCAGGATTGTGCGAACCCGAGGCCTGAATTGGCCGTCAATGTAGGCGGAAGAACCGTTGCGGCAGGCGGCGGCTGCCGATACCGCAGAACAGCCCCCCCAACAGTGGCCCAGGAGGCCCAATGAAAGTTGTCCGGCATAAGAAGGTAGAGGAGTTTCTCGATCACGCCGGGCCGTGGTTGGCGAAGGCGGAAGCCCAGAACAATCTGATCCTGGGGATCTCTTCCGACCTGGCCCACCATCCCCAGCGGTATGACCAGGAGCCTTACTTGATCGTGATCGAGAACGAGGTGGCCATCGCCGGAGTTGCGCTGATCACACCGCCTCGCAACGCGGTCATCACCCGGGCGCCCGAGACGGCCATCCGGCTGCTGGTCCAATACCTGATCGATATCGCCGCCCCGGTGCCCGGCGCGCTGGGACCTTCGGAGGCGGCCAGCGCGTTTGCCAGTTGTTGGGTCGAGAAGACGGGGAGTGGGTGCCGGCCCGGCATGAGCCAGAGGATCTACCAGTGCGATCGGGTCGTGCCGCGTGAGGCGGGCCCCGGACGCCTGCGAGAGGCCGTAGATGCCGATCTGGAGTTGCTCGTCGAGTGGCGCGAGGACTTTTGTCAAAGCGTGGGCCACGCGGAGGAAGAGGATCCTCGGGGGGCGGTGGAGAACTTCCTGGCCGACGGGCGATTGCACGTCTGGGAACACGGCCGGCCGGTGAGTATGGCAGGCTGGGCCGGCGAGACCGTAAATGGGATCCGAGTGGGGATGGTCTACACCCCGCCCAGCTTCAGGGGCCGGGGTTATGCGACCTCCTGCGTGGCTGCGCTTACGCAACTGCTGCTGGATTCGGGCAAGACGCACTGCTTTCTGGCCGCCGATCTGGCCAACCCCACCTCCAACGGCATCTACCAGAGAATCGGATATGAGCCCGTCTGCGAGAACCAGACTTGGCATTTTGACTAGTGTACCGACTGCCAGGCAATGACGTGGCGGCATGAGCGAGAAGGATCGCGGTCGGCTGAGTTGGATCGATCGGGAGTTGGCCGCCCTGGAGGCGCGGGGCCTGCGGCGCCGGCTGGCGGAGCGGAGCGGTCCCCAGGCCGCCCGGCTGGTGATCGACGGCCGGGAGCTGGTCAACTTCGGCTCGAACGACTACCTGGCCCTGGCGGCCGATCCAAGGCTGGCCGCGGCCGCGGCCGAAGCGTTCTGTCGAGGGGAGGGCTGCGGAAGCGGTGCCAGCCCTTTGATTACCGGGTACGGCCAGGCCCATCGGCGGATTGAAGAGCGGCTGGCCGAGTTCGAAGGGACCGAAGCCGCACTGTTGTTTTCCTCCGGATTCGCCGCCAACGCCGGGGCCGTCGCTGCCCTGGCCGGACCCGGCGACGTGGTCTTTGCCGACCGCAAGAACCATGCCAGCCTGCTGGACGGCTGCCGGCTCTCCCGGGCCGACGTTCGGGTCTATCCTCACTGTGACTGGCGACGGCTCGACGAGTTGCTGGCCAAGGCGGGCGACTACCGCCGCCGGCTGATCACCACCGACAGTCTGTTCAGCATGGACGGCGATCTGGCCCCGTTGGATAAGCTGGCCGAGGTGGCCCAGCGACACGATGCAATGCTCCTGGTCGACGAGGCCCACGCCACCGGGGTGTTCGGGCCGCGAGGCCGAGGAGTGGCCGAGCAGTTGGGCGTGGAAGATCGCGTGGACGTTCGCATCGGCACCCTGAGCAAGGCCCTGGGCTCGGTGGGCGGATTCGTCGCGGGCAGCCGGTCGCTGATCGAGTGGCTGGTCAATCGCGCCCGGCCGTATGTCTTTTCCACTGCCACGCCGTCGGCGATCGCTTCAGCCGCGTCGGTCGCGCTGGAGATCGTCCGCGACGAGCCCCAGCGACGCCGGAGCTTGTTGGCCCGGGCCGGGTCACTTCGCGCCGAGCTGGGCGCCCAGGGCTGGGACGTGGGCAAATCGGCCAGTCAGATCATCCCGCTGGTGGTCGGCGAGCCGGCCCGGGCGCTGGAGTTGGCCGCCGCGCTGCGTGAGCGGGGGTTGTTCGTCCCGGCGATCCGCCCGCCCACGGTCCCCGAGGACGAAGCCTGCCTGCGGATCAGCCTGACCAGCGGCCACACGGAGGAGATGGCCGAGCGATTGATAACGGCGTTGGGGGCGCTGGCGGCCCGTTGAAAAAGTCGCGATGTCCGACAGTTGTGTGCCACGGCCGTGTCGGCCGTGCCCGGTAGCAGCAGAAAACCTGCACGGCCGACACGGCCGTGGCACACGTCAGTAGCGATTTGAGCGGTGTTTCTAGCCTTTTGTCGGATCGTCCCGTTCCAGAAAGGGGAAGTTGTTCCTTCAGAAACGGTGCAAGATTTCCGCCTCCGCGGCAACTATGCTCCCAGCCGGCCAGGGGGGCGGGGGCTATGGCCGAGGGCCTGCACTGTGGGCCCGGGAGGCTGACCCTCGGCAGGTTCGCCGGATACAATACAGCGGTCTATCAGGATTGGCAGACCGCTGGATTGCTGTTTGAGGTTACCCGGAAACTTCGGCTAGGGAGGTGCGAAATGAACTTGTGCAGAACCGTCGTCGGGCTGCTGGGGGGCTGTCTTATCGGTGCGGCGTGTCTGCCGGTGCTGGCGGCCGCAGACGTGGCCGTGGACGTGGCCGTCTCGCTTCAAGACGCCGTGAAGCAAGGAAAAGTCGAGGTTCAGATCAGCGCCCTTGGAGGGGCGACCGGCAACACGATCCGGGTGGACGTGCAGCGCAAGGTGCCCCAGAAGATCCGCATCAAGATCACGCCCGGCACCGTGTTCATCGCCAAGGGGGGCAAGGTCCAGAACATGACCGGCGGTACGGTCAAGGGGGAGTTCATCCGCGGCAAAACGCTCCGTCGCACTTCGGTAATCGTCCTGGCCGACGGCGCCAAGCATTCCTACGTGGTGGAGTCCTTCTGCCTGGACTACCACAAGCCCGCACCCAAGCGGTCACACTCGTTCAGCCTGGCGCTGACCGACCAACGGGCGTCGAGGATCCTGAAGGCGCCGAAGGAGAAGTCGGCCTCGGTGTGGGCGTTCCAGTGTGCGCTTTGGATGGACCGGGCCGGTGTGAGCGCGGCCGAATTGAAGAAGCGATTTCCCCGGCACGTTACCGACGTGGAAGTCCGCGTCGCCCGGGATATGCTCCGTCACGCCGAGAAGACGGGAGTCGCGGGAATCCCGGAGGGGATTTCCATCGACGTGAGAGTGGAGGTCGAGAAGCTGTTCTCCTCCCGGCCCGAGGTTCGCGTCCAAGCGGTGAAGAGACTGGGCGGGATGGGCCGGCAGGCGGCGCCGGCGCTGCCGCTGGTGGCGGTCAACGTGATCGATCCACAGACGGGCACGACCCGAGTGAGCGTACCGGCCGCTCGGGCCGAGGCGGCCGAGTGGCTCGAGGCGCTGGGGCTCTCCGGCCTGGCTCCGTTTCTTCGGGGACCTGACGGTGCGGTGGGAGCCGGCGGGGCCCTCGACGCGATCAGAAGCGTGCGGCTGCAACGGCTGACGGCGAATCTGAAACATGCCAATTGGCGCGTCCGCCAGAGATCGGCCAGGGTGTTGGGAACGATCCAGCAGACCGGCGCGGTGGAACCTTTGATCGCGGCCCTGAAGGATCAGGATTCTCGCGTCCAGGCAGAGGCGGCCGCCGCCTTGAGCAAGATCACCGGGAAGGATTTCGGCCAGGACCACGGCAAGTGGGAGACCTGGTGGCAGAAGAACAAGAGTGCGTTTCTCGAGGGCGGATAACCACCCACGCAGACTCTTGGGCGGGCCGGATGATCCAGTTGGCCGCGAAAGTTGGCATAGTGCATTCACGCCGCGCGACGTCTGCGCCAGGCGCAGGCGAGCAGCGCGAGAAAGGCAATCGCGGCCGACGCGGATGCAGAGGGCTCGGGAATGATAATGTACGAGCCGAATTCGACGTTGGAGATTCTCACTGCCGACTGGACTTCGCTGAGCGGATCGAGACGGAAGAGCAACGCGTATGTCCCCGGCTGGAAATCCTGCCCCAGCCAGAGGTCTCCCGAGTTGATCGGGCCCATGTCTTCCGGCAGCCAGGATTCCTCCAATTCAAAGATCTGTTCCGCGTCAAAGTAGACGGACAACAGCCCTTCGGCATCCGAGAGGAACTCGAAGTCGAAACTGAGCAGACTTGCTGAGTCGGCCAAATCCACAAACGTGGTCACCATGACCGGCGAACCGGTTTCCATGACCACGCCGCCTTGTCCGTCGAATGTCACCGTGCCTGTATCGCTGACGATACTGTTCTCTGCCAATATCCGCTGGCTGCCGGAAGGAACGAGTCGAACGAACTCTGGGGGACGATCCGGGTAAAGCTTGCCCCATCCTTTCGTCCCAGCGCGGGGCAACGTTCCCGCGTATTCGAAAGAATCGAGGAACCCGAATCCGTGTGTGACTTGTTCATCAACTGGAGACTTCACGGTTTCGTGATACCAGCGATACGGCCAGCCGTGCGCGTCGCCCGGCGGATTGTAAAGGTCTGTGACTTCGACATTCAGCGCGAGGGGCAGGATTATATCGGTAAACGGTGGCAACCAGTGGCGGTCGACGATCTGTTCGGCAAACGTCGCGTTGTCGCCCAGCACGGGCGGCGCCTCGTAGCCGGGTCTTTCCATGACGTTCTGGGGTGGTACCGCCGCATCGAATAGCGTCAGGTGTACCGAAACACCCTGTTTGTGGAGTTCATCCGCAAGGGCATCCACCAGCCATGAACCGGCACTGTGGCCCAGTAGATGCACGTTCTTATACTTGCGGAAACCGGCGTCCTCCAGCCAGAGGCTGATACTCTCTCCGATGTCAATCCCCATGTTTGCAGCCGCCCAGGGTCGCAGAACGGCCGCGTACTGTCTCCAATCGAACGCTACCACGTCCCAGTCAGCGCTCACCTGCGGATGATTCCGAATGTCCGACGCCAGATCCTCCGCCCAAAGCTGGGCATTCGAGTTCCATCCGTGGGTTACCAACACCAGGTTGTCAGACTGGTTCCCTGACGACAGAGGTACGCCGCCGACGCGTGTTGGCGTTTTCAACGTGATCACATGCAGACGATCGTCCCCGTAGTCGAGGCCAAAGAACCGCTTATCGTTGATGTAAGCACCCTCGAACCTGTCGAACCGACCATCCAGCTTGGCATAAGTCATCAGGCGAAAGCGGTCTCCCACTTCGGGGATGAAATCCCCTCCGAGTTGTACCCTCAACGTACCATCAAGTGAAGCTGTTCCACGGACCATAACCGGTATATAGCGATCCCCGCTGCCGTGCAGCCTGTACAAGTTGCGATCGTCCAGCGTGACCGAGAGGCTACCCAAGCCCGACTGCGTGAAGTCCCCCTCGATATATAACTGGGTCAGTGTGCTGCTGACGAACCCCGGGTAGAAGTAGGACGGACCCGCGGAGATTTCCCCGTTGTTCAGCACACTGGTTCCTGCGGCGTCTCTGGGTTGGATCCGCCCCGAGCCGGAAAGCGTGCTGCGTGGAATGCCTGCGGAGGGGTCACCCGCTGCGATCGTCAACCCATCGGCCTTGATAGTAGTGCCGCCGCCATTTTCGATGTTGAGCGTTCCCGGGCCGCGCCCACCGACGATCACGCGCGCGGCGGACAAAGTTCCGCCGCTGAGGTTGTAGGTCGCTTCGCTGTAGTATACTCCTCCTATGCTGAGTGTGTCCGCGATGGTATTGGCTCCACGGGTCTGGTTGAAGGTTCCGCTTTTGAAGCCGCCGATGGTCAACATGTTGCTTGAAACTGTTCCGCCCGTTTGTGTGAAGGTACCTGTGCCGTAAACCCCAATTGAGAGGTAGGGTGCGGACACATTGCCTGTTCCACTTAGGTTGTACGTTCCGTTGCTGCCAAACCCGTGTCCAATGTTAAGCTTGAACGAAGCCGTGTTCGTTCCCCCGGTCTGATTGAAAGTACCGGTGCCTCCGTGTCCGAACGTTCTGTAGCCGACGTACTCGCTCTTCGCACTCAATCGACCTGTTCCGCTCAGGTTGTACGTGCCGCCGAGGGAGCCCCATTTGCCCAAATAAAAGTACTTCGTCGTGTTTGTGCCGCCGGTTTGCGTAAAGGTCACGCTGCCAGGATACCAGCCGTAACCAATGTTTTCCCAGTCGGTCACTAGCAACTCACCCGCAACCATCTGGATGCTTCCAGGGTACTCGCTGATCGAAAGGTACTTACAGGCCTCGCCAAGTTGGTCTATGGTTACGGTACCGCCGTTACTAATCTGGCAGGCATCGGACGATGTAGGTTCGCCGTTGCTCCAATTGTCGGCGCCGCTCCAGTTCCCGGTAGGCACTTGCCACCACGTGACGGCGGCGAAAGCAGGGCTGCCCACGACCCACCATACGGCCAACGTAAGAGCGAGCCGTCTCCAAATTCGTCTTGTCATTTCTTAGGTCTCCCGTTCTTGCCTACAGCGTCCAGCAGTCTGCGACCTTGCAGCCGATCAGAATTGCCTGGCACCCGGCGGCAGCGAAAAAGAATCGCCCTCCTCTTGGACGGCTACTTTCGCTCGGGTGCTTATGCTACCTCGGCTTCTTCCATGAATATCAAAAGCAGAGCAGGAACCACGAGCCAAATTCGGTTCATTTCTTGTGTCCGCCCTTTGTTCGATAGAACGTCACCGAGCCTGCAATCTTCGAGCAGACCCAAATCGCCTTGTCGGGGTCGTGAGCATCCATTTTGGGCAACCTGAATTGGCAAGTCAAATCTCTTGGCGCCCCGAGGCGGAACTGGCAGACGCGACTGGGGATTCGGGGCTGCGGATGGAGAAGTCGGTGGCTCGGTCGCAGGAACCTGCCATTATGGCAGGGTTGCTGGGGGGGCCATCGTGCCGTTGGTCAACACTGCGGGTGGGGAGATTGGCCACGGTGCATCACTGACGGAAAAACTTTCACAGGTATTGCCATGGCCGCGGGCCTGGAGAAATCGGTCTGACGGGCAACCGTTGTGGCCTAACCCTATGCCGGGGAAGGTGTTTGCGGCATCGACAAATGTCCATCATGGGGCCATTTTGGCAGCTCGTACGGTTTGGGCACGGTAGTTGCATGGTAGGGAAATTACCGGACGCCGAGGAGTCGGACTTTTTTCTACCCCTTGCAGGCGGATTGACGCGCATTTGCCGCGAAATATTTGCAGTACTTGGTAGAATACAGGGGTGGAAGCGTGTCCGATAAATTGGGCCGAGATGACCGAAGGACCTGCTTTTGCCGGTCCGGCCGAACCCTTCCTCTTACGGATGCGTATCAGAGATGAACGGCACAATTGAACAAACGCTGTCAGACGAGACAGGATCTGACGCCTGGACCGACGAGCAACTCCTGCTGGGGTACCGCTCTCGGGGGGATCGGTTGGCGTTCAGTGAATTGGTCCATCGATACGAAAGGGAATTGTTCGGTTACCTGCGGCACTACCTCGGCGATGCCGAGCAGGCCGAGGATGTATTCCAGCAGACGTTCCTCCAGGTCCACTTGAAATGCGAGCAGTTCGAGCCGGGCCGGAAGGTGCGTCCGTGGCTTTACACGATCGCCACTAACCAGGCGATCGACCTCCAGCGTCGAAATCGGCGGCACCGCATGGCGAGCCTGGACCGCCGTATGGGAGGAGACTCCGACGATGAGGCCGGAGCACTGGGCCAGTTGCTTGCCAGCCCGGAGCCGGGGCCGACCCAGCAGGCCGAATCGGCCGAGGGCCGCCAACAGGTTCGCCGTGCCGTAGCAAGTTTACCTGAACCCGCCAGGCAGGTGGTAGTCCTGGTCTATTTTCAAGGACTCAAGTACCGCGAAGCGGCCGACGTGTTGTCCATTCCCGTTGGAACAGTGAAGAGCCGCCTGCATACCGCCATTCAAAAGCTCAGCGAAACGCTTACCACTACCCACCTTCCGAGATGAGTGATCCGTTGCAAGAGCAATTGCTCGGCCACCTCCTTGGTGCTTTGGAAGAGTCCGAGGAGGCGCAGGTTGCTGCGCGTCTGGAAAACGACCCGATCCTGCAACGGGAGTTGGCCCAGGTACGCCAACGGGTGGACGTGTTGGAGCCGGGTCGCTCTGATTGCCTTCCGCCGCCGGGTCTGGCCGAGGAAACTTGCCGGATGGTGGCCTCCCGGGCGGAATCTGCGACCTTCTCTCAGCGCCGGGTGATGAGCCCGACGGCCGCCACGCCAAGTGCTGCCGGCCGGTTCCGCTGGCTCGATGTGGCGGTGGCGGCCGGGATCTTCGCGGCGGCCTCGCTATTGATCGGTCCGGCCATCCAGAGCAGCCGCTCCAACGCGCGTCTGGTCGCTTGCCAGGGTAATCTGCGGCAGATCGGCGTGGCGATGAACCTGTATAGTCAGCAGCACAACGGTTACTTCCCCTACATTTCCCCCCGGGGCAGGTTCGCCGTGGCGGGGATCTACGCCCCCACGCTGCTGCGTGGCGGATTCATGACCGACAGCCGGTGGTTCGTCTGCCCGGGCTCGTCGTTGGCCGGCCGGAAGGGATACCGCGTCTCTTCGCTCGACGAGCTGCAGGTGGCTTCCCGGGAGAAGCTGGACGATCTGATTCGTTGGATCGGCGGGAGCTACGGGTATCACCTGGGCCACAAGCAAGGCGGGATCTATTACGGCACGCAGAATCTGCATCGGACGTACTTCGCCCTGGCAGCCGACGCACCCGGCAATGATCCGCTGAACGGCCGCCAGAGCCCCAACCACGGCGGCCGCGGCCAGAACGTGCTGCTGGAGTACGGGGGCGTGAGGTTTGTCACCTCGGCGAGGCCGCACCCCCGGGCCGACGACATCTTCGCCAACAAGCTGGGCATCGTGGCCGCCGGGCTGGACTACAACGACTCGGTGATCGGTTCCAGTGCGGCCCGGGCCCGGCCGATCATCATCGTGATCGGCCACTGAAGGTCCGCCAGGGGTATTCTTCGGTGCTACTGGCCCAAATCGTGTACCATTCCGGTGCATAAGTCGTTTCTGTTGCGGAAAGCCGGGTGCCATGGCCACGCTCGCGTGGGCATGCCGGAATTCTCGCAGAACCGGCCGCATGGCCACGCAAGCGTGGCCATGGCACCCGCGCTACCGGAGGGCCCTCTCTTGGTAGACCGGAATTGGGGTCTATACGGTATTGCCTCGTTGGCCCCGGTCGCGTACAATCCCGCCCGCCATGAACGGGTCAAGGAAGATCATCTCTCTGGTGCTACTGGTCGGTTTGGCCCTGGGACTGCGGTTGTGGGTCGTTTCGGCACTGTTTGCCGACCACGCCGGGCTCGTGGGATACGAACACGGCCGGATAGCCGAGAACCTGCTCTCCGGGCGGGGGTTCTCGATCGAATTTCTCGGCAGCGAGGGTCCCACTTCGCAACAGGCCCCCTTCTATCCGCTGTTGCTGGCAGCCGTCTGGTGGTGCTTCGGCATTGCCACGCCCCAGGCGATCCTGGCGGTCGAAGTGTTGCAGTGCATCGCGGGCACGGCCCTGGTACTGGCGGTGGCCTGGCTGGGGTGGTCGCTGCTGCCCGATCGCCCCAGCGTGGGTTGGGTGGCCGCGGTGGGCGCGGCCGTTTATCCGACCCACCTTTACATGGTCACGCACCTTCAGGTTGCCCTTTGGGCAGCGCTGGTGCTGACGTTGCTGCTGGCGGTGTGCGTTTCGCCGCGATGGCGGGCGACCCGCGGCGGGGCCATACTGGCCGGCTGTCTGGCCGGGACCTTGCTGCTGATCGAGCCGATCCTGGCCCTGGCGCTGCCGATCTGCGCGGCGGCCTTCTGGTTGGGCGAGGGAGAGGGTAGCTGGAGGGACCGCTTCAGCCGGGCCCCCTTGGCCCGGGTGGCCCTGATGGCAGCAATTGCCGCGCTGATCATCACCCCGTGGACGGTGCGCAACTGGATGGTCCACGGCCGGCCGGTGCCGATCAAGTCGACCTTGGGCTATGCCTTCTGGCAAGGCAACAACCCGGCAAGCTGGGGAACCGACAAGATCCCCAAGTCATCGGCCGAGCGGCTGCGGCTGGAGCACGACGGCTCGTTGCGGGGCATGGATCGGGCGTTGTGGGAGGCCCGGCACGAGACGCTCTACATCGACGACGTGCTGCTGAAGCCGACCGGTTACCGCGAGTTTGCCGGGCTGAGCGAGCCCCAGCGGAGCTGGCTGTTGGGCCAGCGGGCCTGGCGTTTCGTCCGCGCCGATCCGGCCCGATACGGGCGGCTTTGCCTGCGCCGCTTGCAGTATTTCCTGCTGTTCGACGAGACCAATCCCAAGGCGGCCAACCGCCTGTACCGCATCAGCACGGTGGCCTGGCTGGTGCTTGCGGGGATCGGGCTGTCGATATCGCGTGGCCGCTGGCGGGAGCTGTGGCCGACCTACGCGGTTTTTGCGGTGGTGGCGCTGTTCCACTCGTTGGTGATCGTCTCGGTCCGCTTCCGCATCCCCCTCGAGCCGCTCACATTTGTCTGGGCCGCCACGGTGGTGGCCCCGCTGGCAGTTCGGCTGTTGCGGCGCCGGCAGATCAGGGTCTACCGCCCCGGCCAGCATCCCCACGACCCCCTCCGCCCGGAACATATCTTGCAGGGCCCGCACTACGACGTTCCCGTCCGGCGTCGGGCAGGGTAAACTGGGCGCGGTAAGTTGGGCAGCAGCCACTCTACGTGCTTCCCTGAGAACTTCCCGCGACCCGTTGCGCCCCGGCTATCGGTCATTCTTGCCGCGACGAACCACTGAGCGAATCAGGCATTGCCATGTCCCGCAAAGTGCAGCTAATCCTGATCGACCCGCAGAACTCGTTCTGCCGGCCGGTCGATCCCCCGCGGCAACAGCAACTGCACGACGGCGAGCTGTGCATCCCGGGCGGATGGGAGGACATGCAGCGCGTGGCCGGACTGATCCGGCGGCTGGGCGGCCTGATCGAGACGATTGACGTGACGATGGACAGCCACCAGCTTCTTCACGTTGCCCATCCCGTCTGGTTTCGCGGTTCTCAGCGGCGCCACCCTGAGCCCTTCACGATCATGCGGGCGGAGGACGGCGTGATCCTGGGCAGCAGGAGCGGCCCCGAGGGACGTGCCGAGGAGCTGGGCGAATTCACGGCCACTCGCCGAGAGTTCCAGCGGCGAACGGTCGGCTACCTGGAGCAGTTGGCCGTCGCGGGCCGTTATCCGCACTGCATCTGGCCGCCGCACTGCCTGGTGGGGACGTCTGGGCATAACGTGGTCGCCCCGCTGATGGAGGCCCTGCTGGCGTGGTGCGTCGAGCGGCTTGGCCGTATCAACTGGGTGATAAAAGGCAGCAACATCTTCGTGGAGCACTTCAGCGCCGTGCGCGCGGAGGTTCCCGATCCGGACGATCCGCAGACGGAGTTAAACCGGCCGCTGATCGACCGTTGGATGGAGGCCGACGAGATTCTGGTTGCCGGCGAGGCCGGGTCGCACTGCCTGGCAAACACGGTGTGCGACGTGGCAGACGAGGTGCCCGACGACGCTTTCCTGAAGAAGTGCGTGTTGCTGCTGGACGGGACCAGCCCCGTGCCCGGATTCGAGGATTACCAGCAGCAGTTTATCGGCCGGATGACGGCCCGCGGAATGCGAACCTCCACCTGCGCGGATTATCTTGCCTGAGCAAACCTGAGCCAGAGCGAAACAAGTGATTACGTCGATCCTGGACAACGATCTCTACAAATTCACCATGCAGCAGGCGGTCCTGGAACTTCATCCGGACGTCTCGGTGACTTACGAGTTTATCAATCGGTCTCCGTCCGACCGGTTCAACCGGGAGTTTTTCGGTGCCTTGACGGAGGCCGTTGGGGCCATGTCCCGACTGGAATTGCAGCAGGACGAACGGCTTTTCTTGCAAGCGCACTGCTCGTATCTGAAGCCAGCCTACCTGGACTACCTGGAGAACTATCGCTACGACCCCTGCGAAGTCGATGCACGGATGGATGATGGGGGCGGGCTGTCGATCGAGATCCGGGGGCCTTGGCACCGGACGATTCTCTGGGAGGTCCCCCTGCTGGCGATCGTCAGCCAGCTACACGGCAGCTACGTGGACACCGACTGGACCAGCGACGGGCAGCTCGAGAAGATCGAAGCCAAGAGCGGTACGCTGCGGCGGGCGGGGTGCGTGTTTGCCGACTTCGGCACCCGCCGCCGCCGCAACCACGCCACCCAGGATCTGGTCGTGGGCGCGCTTCGCGATAACCCGGGATTCGTCGGTACCAGCAATGTCCACCTGGCGCACGTTCACCGGCTGAGGCCCATCGGCACCATGGCCCACGAGTGGATCATGGCCCACAGTATCCTGAGCGGTCTGCGGCACGCAAATCGCTTCGCCCTGGAGGCCTGGTGCCGGGTGTACAACGCGCTGCTGGGGATCGCCCTGACGGACACCTATACCACCGGGGCGTTCTTCGACGACTTCGATACCTACTACGCCCGTCTTTACGACGGCGTACGGCAGGACAGTGGTTGTCCGCTGGAGTTCACCGACCGTACGATCGAGCACTACCGGAAGCTTCGCATCGACCCGACCATCAAGACGATCGTGTTCAGCGACGGGCTGACCCCGGAATCGGCGGTCCGGCTGAACGAGCACTGCGCGGATCGTATCCGTTGTTCCTTCGGGATCGGCACCAACCTGACTAACGATTTCGAGGGCTCTGGGGCCCTGAACATCGTGATCAAGCTCACGTCCGTCGACGGAGTGCCCGTGGTGAAGCTGACCGACGACCCGTCCAAGGCCACGGGCCGGGCGGATGCGCTGCGAGTGGCCAGGTGGACGGTTCTGGGAGCGCCGCTGGACGGGCAATAGCCGTCGGCGTTGAGTCGGCCCAACGGGGGATGTTGCCGGGGGGCAACACGCGCACCGTGCACGGGCGGCACGGCAGCGCCTGCGAGACGGTCGCAAGTCCTTTGCGGGTCTACTGTTGGAGCGTCGCCAGGGGTCTGCTCTCCGGCTGCCGCGGGTTTCGGCACCCGGTTTGCTTCTTGAATACCCGCGTTGACACCGGCGTCGGGAGAGCCCTGGTCCCCTCGGGCTCTCCCGGCCGTCGGACTCCGGATGGTTCTTTAACTCGAGGCCGCTGAAAAAGTGGCACACACAATGTTTGGGAATCCCCCTTTTCCAACGGGCCGCTAGACGTCTCTGGCCCTTTACGTGGCAAGCCACCTTATATGCACGCCCGCGAACTCGTCGAACTGGCCGCCATCGTCTCCGCCCACGGACCGGTCTTGATCCGCGGCACACGGCAGCTCTCCGCCACCAGCATAGAGCAATACTGGACGGCGTCGAAGTGTCGGCTGGACCGTTGGTCCCGTAGCCTGAAGGGTTTCTCCACCTACGCCGAGGAGGCCGGGGACAGGCGCCGTCAGGCCCAATGGCCGCTGGTCCGCAGCGTGCTGGAGGAGATCCTCACCGGCGAGGTGCTCACCCGGGTGTGGACCGCCGTGTTATGTGCTCATGATCGGTGCCACGGCAACAACGCGGCGGAGGCCGTCGCCCGCAGCGTGCTGATCGGCCATCTGGAGGCCCGCCATCGCGTGTTGACGCTGTTGGTTCGCAGCCCCGCAATCGAGACGGAAGGGGCCGTGAAGCTCAATCATCTCCGCCGTCGAAGCGAGCGATGGACCGACCTTCTGGTGGGCTATCTGGTCGGGATGCACGACGTGAGCCAGTTCGCCGTCGATCCGCAGCGGGCCAGACAGTTCTCCGAAGATCTGCGGTACCGGGCAAATCTCAAAGGCGGCCGTCACACCTGGCCGCTGGTGCTGGCCTCGCTGCGGGCGGCCTTCGGCGAGGGACTCTGTTCGATCAGTCCCAATGGCGATCTGAACGCCGAAATCGCCTCCAGCATCCTGGCCTGTTTTCAGGCAGAGCTGTTCGATTCCACCGGGCTGTTCCGTTCGCTTTGGCTGACGCGACTGGCCAACGTGACCAACGACGCCCAGGGCATGGTGGAAGACCTGTTGGCGATGGACGTTCAGAATGTTGGCGAGAATCCGCTCTCGGCCGGCCGGGAAGATCGTCTGCGACGGTTCGGGAAGTAGACCCTCATAAAGCCGCCAGCGGTGGTCGCGCCTGGGTGTGGGCGCGACCACCGCTGGCGGCTTTATGGGCGGCTGCGGACACAGCGGAAGCCGACGTGCTGGTAGGTTTCCTGGGGCCGACGTTTGCCTCGGGAGGAGACCTGGTGTCCCGGGCGGAAGTTCTCCGGCGAGAGCCACGACCCGCCGCGTTGCACCCGAAATTCCCCCTCGGCCGGTCCGGAGGGATCGTGGCGTGGACCTTCGCGGTAATAGTGTTCGCCGTACCAGTCCTCGCACCACTCCCAGACGTTGCCCGAGAGGTCGTACAGCCCGAACCGGCTGGCGGCGAAGGACCTGACCGGGGCAAGCTGCCGGTAGCCGTCGGCGCCGGGCGGCTCGCCGTGTTGGCGGTAGTTGGCCTGATAGCGGCCGTCGATCAACTCCTCGCGGCCCCAGGGATACGCAGCGTCTCGCAGGCCGCCTCGGGCCGCATACTCCCACTCGGCCTCGGTCGGCAGCCGCTTGCCCGCCCAGCGGGCGTAGGCCCGGGCATCGTACCAGGAGACGTGTACGACGGGGTGGTTTTCGCGGCCGCGGATGGAACTTTCCGGGCCGCCCGGACGCCGCCAGTAGGCACCGGGGCACTCGAACCACCCCTTGACCGCCGGGTCGAAGACCCACGACCGGCCCCGCTGTTCGGCACCGGTCACACAGCCGGTCTCGGCAACGAACCGGGCAAACTGCCGGTTGGTCACCTCGTGCTCGTCCATCCAGAAGGACGAGACGGTTACCTCATGGGCGGGTTGCTGGTCCGGGTCGGCGGCCAAATCGTTCCCCATGCGGAACGTCCCGCCGGCAACGTAAACCATCCGGCCGATCGGCGGCGGCGACGGCTGGGAGTCCGCCGGCGTCTGTTCGCGCCGGAACACGCCCAGGGCCCAGGCAGCCGAGACGGCCGCGGCCACCAGCAACATGCCGGCCGCAAGAGTGGCGATCCTGGCCATGAGCGAACCTCCTTGTTTGCCGGGCTGAGGTCTTGCCTGAGGGCAAGTTCGCATTCTTGCCTTCGCCGATAGCCCCGCCCGGGAGGGCGGGGTTGGGGCGTCGGCATTCCAGGAACCCCGCCCTGCCGGGCGGGGCTATACTCTCAACGTGCGACGTTGTTTGTTGACGATCCCCTATCCTGGGCGCCGGCGCTGGTATTCGCGGCTGGCGTTCTCCAGCACTCGGCGTTCCTTTCGCGTCAGACTCTCCTCGCCGGAGTGGTGAATCTTCGCCAGGATCCGATCGACCTCCGCGGTCAGCTCGGCCGCCTGCTGCGTGGGATCGTGGATTCGCAGCTTGGGCCTCGGCTTTAGCTTTGTCCAAGGGATCTGAAACCAGAGCAGGCCGCTGAGCCTCCATCCAAAGCGGTGATACAGGAAGGCAAACGCGGCACCGGTGAGGTGGACGGTGTAGGCGACGTTATCGCCCTCTGCCCGGCTGACGGCCCCGAACAGGTCCCCCGCAAGCAGCAACACGCCGAACAACCAGGCCGGCATGGGCAACACGAACATGAACAGGATCGTCTGCCGGGGAAAATGGAACACGAAGAGGATCAGGATCCCCACCACCGCTCCCGACGCGCCCAACATAGGAACAGTGCCCGGCATTCCCATTAGCTTGTTGGAAACGGTCCAGACCAGCGATCCCAGCACCACCATCGCCAGATAGAGCCGCAAGAGTTCCTTGGGCCCGTAGATCGTCTCGATCGGGCGGCCGAACATCCAGAGCACGATCATGTTGAAGAGGATGTGGCTGAAATCGTGCGGGGCATGGACGAACCCGTAGGTCAGGAACTCCCACCACATCCACGGCTGGGTCAAGGTGTCGCCGCGGACGGAGAGCCAATAGGTGATGGCGTCGTTCTGGGGCGAGAGCGGCATCCCTTTCGTGCCGCCGGTGAGCAGCAGATTGGCTAGAAAGACCACCACGTTGATAAGGATCAAGATGCCCACCATGGTCCGCGGCCCGCGCATCGAGACGCCGGGCTGCTGCTCGCGGTAGTAGTCTCGATCGTAGATACCCATGGTTGCCCTTGCAGCGATACAACGGGGCCTGCCGGCAGGAATCGGCCCGCCGCAAACGCGGCCTCCAGACCGGCGATCCTCCGGAGGCAAGCGATTGGCTCCGAAGCCGATTCCCCTCTAGGGCGGGGGCATGGTCGGCAGTACTCGAAAACGTAGCTTATCGGCGGCTGGGGGTAGGATAGAGAATTTCCTCGGTCCGCGTCCACAGAGATTCTACGGAGATTCCCTGGGGTAAGTTCCCGCCGCCAGAGTTACCCCCCCGCCGCAGTTGGCCGTCCCGGTCGGCTATCTGGTCTCGCCCACCGCGGATTGGGCCATTGTTCCGGTCCGAGCGTCGATCCGCCGCTTGGCGTCCTGCTGGATCTTGTCGATCTGTGCGGCGTCGGCCATGTTCTCGACAATCAACCGGTTTACCGCTTCCTGGTACGCCTTGACCTCGCCCCTGAGCTTCTGCAGCAGGTCGCTCACGGCGCTGCACTCGTACTCGTACTTGTCAGTCTCCGTGGTCAAGAGGACCTTTTCTCTCTGGCGGTACTTTTCCTGTTCCTGTGCCTCGGTCAGGGCCGAGGTGACGTAGTCGCGGTCCACTTTGGCCGCATCTATCAGGTCACTCAGAATCGAGCGTTGCATCCGCTGGCTTTTCAGCAGGACTTGGTAGTCGCGGAGCCACCGCCGGTAGGTCCCTTGCACGCCTTCTATGGGTTCACCCTGTTCGTCGACCAATGGCTTCTCCTGTTTGTCGACTATGATACCCCTGGGGCCCCACTCTTGAATATCCTCCCACTTGGCCGGCTTGCCGTCGTTTATATACTCCAACTCGTGCGGACTGCCTTCCGGCCAAAGCTCTCTCAACCGGGCCTCGTCCAACCCGGCGAAGATCTCGTGGTTGTCGGCCGGCATGATCTCGTACATCGTCCAGCGCGCGTCGCCGGCGGCGCTAATCGCAAGACGCTGGAGTTCCTTTGGGCTCATCTTCATCGACGGTTCCAGGTCCACCCCTCGGTTGGGCTCGTCTACCTTGACGACAGCCTTGAACTCTCCCAGGTAGAGACCTCCCTTGGCGGGGTCGACCGGGTCGAAATCGGTTTCATCGAAGACGTACACGAGGGTCTTCTCAGCGATTCCGTGCAGCTCTGTGGTTACGGTAACCCGGCCCGTCTGCTTGGTCTGCGGATCCGGCTGGGGATCAGAGTCCCTCCAGACCCGACCGCGGCCCGCCGCCATCTTGCGCAGCTCCAGTTCGAGGCGTTCGATTCCCGGCTGGTAGTCCTCGTCCTCGCCGACACCCCTGACCAACTGGCGGTTCTGCTGCTGAAACTCCTTGATCCGGTGCTCGTGCGCCTGGGCCTTTTCCCGCCAGTTCTTGTGGGTCTGCAAGGTCCGCGTAGCCATGTAGAAGAAGGCCAGCGACGCCACGATGATCAACCCGATCAGGACCTTGTTCCAGATGCTCATGGCGTGTCAGACCGTTGGTATGGAGGTGTTCCGGGGACTCCGCCGGGCGCAGGGGGGCCATTGCGCGTACCACCTTAAGACTTGATGATATTCACGGATACGCCGGCTGTCAAGCGTCTGCCAGGTTCTCTTGTGTCACGCAGATGCTCCACTGGCCCAGCTTCTCAATACCGCGCAACCCTCGTAATCGCTTAAGTCTGAAGGTCTCGCGACCGAAAGGTGATCTGGCAGGGGGTCCTCGGGCGGAAGACGGACCGCGCGCATGGGAGGAGAATTGCCTGCCTGACCTTTTCACGAGCACTGGTTCACTACGGCATGCCACCACCCAAAAGACGGACAAGTCGACCCCTTTTGCAGATCCCGCGCAACCGCTGGAAGACCGAATTTGGCTCCCCGTTCGGAGGGTCATTAACATGAGCCGCCGATCGGAAGGCGCCTGGCGGCGGGGCACGTGGACCGCGCTGGTGGGATCGGTGTTGCTGGCCACGTCGGGCTGTGGCCGTACGTTCTACAGGCGCCAGGCCGATCACGAGGTTTACGGCCTGTTGGGTTGCGTCAGCGATGATCCGCGCTGGCCGCTGGAGGGCTTTATCAGTTTATCAGTTCACGTAGTTTTCGGCGTTGACCCGTTTTGCTGTCTGACCTAATCGTCCTCACCCTCGCCAAGGGCGGTCTGCCATCTCCGGCGTGCCAGCACGAGCGGGCTGTGCAAGGTGACCGCCACCATTTCTCAATCTCGATCCCCGTAACCCAAATCCGGTTGACCTCAAGGCTTTTCGACCCTTTTCGATCATCGTCCTACTCTCCGGCTGGGCGGCCCTCACCTACCAAATCTGCTGGGAGCGACTGTTCGTCATCAACTTTGGGCTCGACATCTACAGCGTGACGTCCATT
>SDBV01003656.1_pt1 | contig 22483 bp, 24 predicted proteins | sample 2277081 | NCBI WGS metagenome assembly SDBV01 (sample SAMN10402039, study PRJNA504765) | marine sediment metagenome | isolation source: marine sediment core GS10_PC15, 223 cmbsf | place: Arctic Ocean: Southern Knipovich Ridge | collected 2010 | reverse complement strand
CTTTACACTCATCTTCAACAAGCCCAGGTAGGTTTTTTTTCTCACTATCTTCTAGCATATGCTGATGCATTGTTTAGAGATCTTGACAGACTTTATGTTACATATGGAAGGGTAAATCAGAGTCCATTAGGTGCAGGACCTGTTGGTGGAACTAGCATTCCTATAGATAGGCAAAGTACTGCAAAAATGCTTGGATTTTCTGGAATAGTAGAAAACTCTATTGATGCTACAAGTGCTAGGGACTTTGTTGCAGAATATGTTGCAGCAGTAGCAATACTAATGACAAATCTTAGTAGGATTGCTGAAGATTTTTCAATATGGTCGACATCAGAGTTTTCTTTTATTGAGCTCTCAGATGAATTTACATCCCCATCAAGTGTGATGCCACAAAAGAAGAATCCTGACATGCTAGAACTTACCAGGGGAAAAACAGCTGAAATAATTGGAAATCTTACATCCATACTGACTACACTCAAAGGTCTTTCAACAGGATATAGTCGTGATTTACAACAAATCAAATCCTCAATATGGTCTACATCAAAAACTGCGATAGGTACCCTTTTGGTGATTAAATTAATGCTATTGACAATTACTGTTAATAAATCCAAAATGAAAAAGGCAACTGAATCTGGATATCTTATAGCCTTAGACCTGGCAGAAAAACTTGTACTAAACGGAATTCCATTTAGAACAGCACACAAAGTTGTTGGCAAACTAGTACAATTGGCAAATTTATCTAAAAAACCAATTTCAAAAATTACTCCATCTGAACTAAGAGAATCAATTAAAGGAACAAGCGTTGACTCTAAGGTACTTTCTAACATCATAAAATCTACAAGTGTAAATTCATCTCTTCGTGATAGAACTTCAGAAGGTTCTTCTGGAATTTCAGAACAAAAACGAATGATAGAACAAAAAATGAAAAAAATTAATGCCTATCGGGAAGGTACAAACAACAGAGATAATCAAGTAAAAACTACCTTTGAAAAACTTTCAAAGAAAGTCAAGGAAATTACAAAATAAAGCGGAAAAATATTATGTCTCATTACTTAACTGAAACATTAGAGCGAGGAATTATCACTTGAGAACACTGTTAGGATTACTTGGTATTTTTTTCATTATTATCGGAATTTTATCAGTTGGACTGAATCAAAATCAAGCTTTTGCTGCTTTAGAATCAATTACCATTAAAGGAAACCAATTTCCTGAGATTAATAGTATTTTTACCCTTCAAGTATTTGTTACAGGATCTTCGACTGCCTCCTATGGTGATTTTAGAGTCCAGGTAACAATTTTTGATAAGGAAACTGGCATACAAATAATGGGATTTCCAGAACGCCTTGTCCCCGGAACTAATACCGTTAGCATTGATCTGAGAGATGTACAGGGTAGAAAAAGTTTCAAAGTTGACGAGACTTATGAATTGGAAATGCAATATCTACATGAAATTACTACATTTCAATTTACAACAGTCGAACCAGGAACACAAATTCCTCAGGATGCATTTACATCCGAATCTAATGTAATCAAATCATCGCCTGAAACTCAAAACCTTAAGAAGATTTTAGAATTAGAAGTACAATTAGCGCAAAAAGACAAACAAATAGAAGAATTAAACGAACAGCTTACAAAAAAAGATGCAGTTCTAATGGAACAACTACGTATTATTCAGGATTTAGCCACAATGCTCAAAAAGACCATATTTGAACCAATTTTTAATTACTTTTCTAAATTCTAAATCTTAAGTTATTCAGACTTTTTCTTCATAACGAAAAATAATGCTTTTGGAAATTGATCTAGAGTTCCTTGGAAAACACTGTCCTTGATACTTTCAATGTCAAAGTCATTACTAAAAATATCAATAATGTTCTGCTTTGAGAATCTATGAGGCACCTCGTTATCTGGCAAATTTTTTTCCTCAATGCTCATACACTTTAAGAATAATTTTCCATCATTCTTCAAAATTCGTTTGATTTGTTTAACATATTTCGGTCTTTGTGAAACATCAAATACGTGAAAACAACCCCTATCAAAAATATAGTCAAATTCATTATCTGGCAGTTTTGAATTCAAAAAATCATCTGTTAGAAAATTAACCTTGTTTGATAGTGTTTTTGCTTTTTCTATTGCATTTTCTGATAAATCAGTTCCAGTTACATCAAAACCTCGTTTTGCTAACTGATTTGCCTGTGTTCCAGGACCAGTCCCAAGATCCAAGAATCTTCCTTTGCTGAGGTTTCTTGATATGATTTCATTTTCTAAATCTTGATCTAAGTTCTTCTCATACCAGGGCATCTTCTCTACTTCATTATCATTGTAGTAAGTGTTCCAGTCTGAAAATTTATCTTTGAAATCCTTCAATGTCATGTTGTTCACGTTTTAGGAAGCTTCAAAAAAGCTTTTCCAAATTAGCCTAATCCTTTTTTGTGTAAAACCATTACAAAAATTAACTGAATTTTATAAAAAAGCTGAAAATCTTCATTTAATCATGACATTTGGTTTAGAGACAGTATTTCTTGAGGTAGCAGATGTAAGGGCTGAGCATTTTGCTGTTGGGGCGGCGGTAATTGCAGCATTATCGGGCTTCATTATACCATATATTTACACGCGAAGAAATGTATCACTTTGGGGACATATAGAACTTGCAAGAATTTTCGATGGACCCAAATTCTCTGGGGGAAGCAAGAAGCTGCGCTCAAAATATGAAGATGGTCAAGAGGTTTCTGAGGATGATTTGAGGTTAGCTGCAGAACAAGTTCGTACAGAGCTTGTTGTTGTTATGGCAATGATCGAGACAGGTTTAGCTAAGAAAAAACGTATTTTTAATTATCACTCAGACACTATTATTAAAACGATTGATTCTTACAGAAAATACCTTGAGGAATTTGAACCACTATTATATCATGGGGCATCTGATCCAGTGTTTTCAGAATTTGAAACTCCTATGAAAAGATTCTACAATATCGCTCAGCAGTGGATAAAAGAAGGTAAATTGGTAAAATCGGTGCATTCTTAGTTTGGTGAATTTCGAATTAGGACCTTTAGCACCATATGTATCAGATGATCCTTCCTTGAAATTTATTGGAATGGCAATCGCAATGGGCCTTACTGCTTTTGCATTTTTTTATCCAACATATTATTCTCGAAGACAGAATATGGGAAGAGGATTAACCGAAGCGATTAGAATTCTAGAAACAGATGATTCATGGAGAGCAAGACGTATTCTTATCTTAAAATACGACGAAAAACTCGTCCCAAATGAAAAGAATTTAAAAAACAGTGCTGAAAAAGTTCGAAACGATCTGTTAATGATACAAAGTTGGATAGAAGAGAAAGGCCTTCCAATGCAGGTTTTACTAGAACTATATTCAGGTATTTTTGTAAAAATGATAGAAGTTTATGTAAAATTCATGGAAGAGTTTCATCCCACTGCTCAAATTGAACGCCCGATTAGAAAACTTTTCAAAAGTTCCTATAGGCATCATAAACACAAATCAAAAACTACAAGAGGAATGGAAGATGTTGCATTGAATTTATGGGATAAAATTGGATTATAGAAATTTACTTTTTAATTTCAATTAAAATATTCTCATCTTCCCATTTGATGTTTTCTAAATCATCAAAGTTGTTTCTGATGTTTTCTTCAAATGTTTTAATTGATTTTTTAAAGGTATCCTCACTATACAAACTAAAGGTGGAATAATGCTTATTTTTTGCCTTTTCTAAAAGCTGAGCTAAGCTAAATGTTCTGTTATAACCAAATACCTTCTTGGAATGAATCCTCATGTCTGATTGTTGAATAATTTTTTTGATTTGATCAAATTCATACAAACGATTTTCTATTTCTATAAACAAAGGAAAATGTTTTCCCCAGATGCTTCTAAAATTTTGATTTCTCAAGCGGGTATATATGAAAAAATGGCCCTCTTCTTTGAGTGCTCTTGATACTTCTGCAAAAAATTTCAGAAGATCAAAATGATGAACTGCATTAAATGTTGTAATGCAATCAATAGATTCATTCTCCAATGGCAATCTTGATGCATTTCCTTGACGAATACAAAAGCCATCCATCCTGTTTTGATTAAAATATTCTACCAAGCTTTTTAACATATCTTCATTTGAATCAACACAATGAATAAAACATTCATTGCCAAGGTTTTTCAAAAGCTCTAAGGAATATCTTCCATCACCGCATCCAATATCTGCAATACTTTTTACAGATTTTCCATTAAGTTGATTTTTAATAAATAAAATCGGTTCAGAGTCAGTTATTCGTAAGCTTCTATACTTTGAAGCAATTTTTGAAAAATGATTGTATGTTTGTTCTTCAACTACTTCAATTTCATTTAGAGGATATTTTGGAATCATAAGAATACTCTAAAATGTCAGAAGTTGCCTTTTAACTGTTAGTAATTACCATTTCAAGTCTAGGTAGGAAATATCAATAAATACTGGTAAAAATCAGTTCTTGTATGACAAGTATGAAATGCGTATCGTGCGGAATTGGATTCTTTTCTCCCACAGGTTCAAACAAATGTTCTAGGTGTGCAGAGAAAGAAGCACACAACACCGAAGAAAGTCATGATTCTTGTGGTTGCGGGCATTAACATTAAAAATAGATTAAAACAATATTTCGACTAAAATTTTCAATAATTTACTTGTGTTTTTTAACTTGTTCAGAAGACAATGTGTCAATCAATCTTAAGGGATTTATCAAATCCTCGGCTACCTCATAAAGCATTCCTTCTCCATTTTTCAATTCATGAATAAATTGGTCACCAGACTTAACAATAATCATACTATTATATGCCCCAATTTTGGTATCGCCTTTTGAAATCAATATCCTTTGTTGTTTTGGAATTTTTTCCAAAAATTGTCCTTGTATTGTGATGAATGTTATATGGATGAAAACATTCGTCACCAATATGTACATGTTTTCTATGATCAGACATTTTGCATTGTGAATAATCACAATTACATGCACGTATTACTTTTGACACGGTATACTAATCGTCTTCATTAATTTTAAACGATATGAAAATTAGTTTGCACTAATTTTCTTAATTCTTATTCTATAGAATCAGAATTTAGAATAACCATTGAGACTGTTATCTAAGTTTATTTAATTTGAGAGTCTAAAAAATACAATGTCACAAACATTAGAAACAGAAAACAAAAAACTATGGGTTTTAGTTAGCTCATTGAAAGAAACTGCAACTAGCGATGATCTACAAAGAATCACTCCGTCTGTGAGTACTCTTTTCGATCAATGGTATTCTAGAGGAAAATTCGTTTTGTCTGGTCCACTTGACAACAATACAACAGGGCTAGCGATTTTTGAAGCCACAGAAAATGAAGCAAAACAACTTCTTGAAGAGCAAAAACGTGCTTCTTCAGATGCTCTGGATTCCTACATATATCAGTGGGATGCACTACCGTTTCTTTCACTGCTAAACTAATCTATTTTTTTTTTCGTAATTTTGCTTGTTCATTGAGAGCGTCTTTAAGCTCTTTATATTGTCGATTAAGTTGGATCTTTGTTTCTCTAATTTGACTTGAAATCCAAATAATCTTCTTCTGAATTATCTGGTCTTCTTTATGAAAATCCATTGATTTTCATAGATCTTGGACCTTTCTATTTTTTATTAATTATTGAAATTACTAATTTAGCGAAATTGGAACGGGTCTAGTGGGATTCGGACCCACGACAACCGGATTAAAAGTCCGGTGCGCTACCTGGCTGCGCCATAGACCCTCTGCCAACTTGTTTTCGTGTATAATTTAGTCTTTTACAGAATTTTTTGTTTTAAGGAAAGTTTAAACTGGTATTTTCTTTTTGACAAATCGTGCCCTTGTAGTATAGCCCGGTCTAGAATTCGGCCCTGTCACGGCTGAGACGCGTGTTCAAATCCCGCCGAGGGCGCCATCATTTTTTTACTTGCGACATTACATCATGAAGAATTTTTTCATTTGCAGCAGCAATAAATGACAATCTAGTTTGGTAGCTCAAATCTGAATCAAGTGGTTTCAAATTAGCATCAAGCATTAATCCGCCTGCTTCTTTAATCAACAAATAACCTGCAGCTATATCCTGAATTCTAATTTTGTCTCTCCAATCTATGAATATGTCAAATAATCCACGTGCAAAAAATGCCATTTCAAGGGCATTAGCTCCAAAATGTCTAGTGTGATTATGACTTTTAAAAATAAGTTGTAATCGTTTTACTAATTCTGGTGAAGCTCCAGACATGTTAATTCCCACAATTCTATAGACTGGTTCTTTTTCTTGAACATGAATTTTTCTTTCATTTAGGAATGCTCCTTTTCCTTGTGAAGCCCAATATTGGTCACCAGAAGAAAGGTCCGTTACTACTCCATCTGTAATTGAACTAATTTTATCATCAGTAGCAAATGCTAATGAGCAACAAAAAAACGGTATTCCTCTTACAGCATTTGCCGAACCATCAATTGCATCCATTATTACAAATCCTCTTGGATTTTTTGACAACTCAACGCGTCCACATTCTTCACCGAGAACAATGCACTCAAAATTAATTTCTTTAAAATAATCAAGAACGGTTTTTTCTGCAACGATATCGATTTTTCTTGAGATATCTCCACCTGCGCCTCTTCCATAATCTCCTGCAGCATCACTTGTGCCTGCCAAGTTTTTTACATTCTCAAATACCCTCTTTGATGCTTCTTGCAAAACATCAATTACTTCCATACTCTGTTTGGATTTTTTTTCGTAATTTAAGTGGAAGAAAAAAAATTCTTTGAAAGCATAAATAACAAGGAGCGAGTTGAGCGATTGTGAGTGGAAAGGATCAATCTGTAATTAGCAAAGAGGCGTTAATGGGAACAAAACCCGGCAAACAAATAATCAAACAAGGTTTGTTCAAATCAAAAGGCTACAGGCTTTTCAAACTATACAAAGAAGAAGCAGAAAACGAATTTCCAAATTTTGCACAAAGATTCACAAAAGATTTGTTACAAGAAATTAAGGCAGACAATTCTCCTAACTCGACTCAACAAGAATTTGCAAAAGAAGTGGGCTCTAATGAAATCATCTTACAAGAATCCCAAATTGATAGTATAAAATCAAATTTAGAAAAACCAGAAATTTTAAAAGACCGTGTTCTAAGAATTCTAAATTCTAATTTTGTTAAAATGACATTTCCAGTATTTAATGCACTTTACGATTCGGCTGGAGAATTTTTTGGTACAACTGATCCTGAAATGAGACAAAATTTGGTTGATGGCCATATTATTGCAATTGATCTTAGTGAACCAATGGATAGAATTGTAGACAAAGATGAGGATTTGGAATACTTGGATGATTACAAACTAATGAATCCTTACATTTTGAAAATAGCACGTGACAAAATTTCCAAAGGAGGAGAAGAGGTTCTAAAAGCCTTTGAGGAAGGATTCAAGGATGCTAGATTAGGTCAGTATATTGATACTAAATTAAAATCAAAACCTACCAATATTACTGAAGAGGAAATGAATCAATGTTATAAAAAATATCGTGCAGTCATGGGAACTGCAGGACGAAATATGGCCCTCGCAAAACCACCCCTTGGAGAAATTTTTTACATTGGAATGGCACGTGCTGCTGAATGTGTAGGATGTGGAAATGAAATAGAAGACACAATAAAAAACAAATTTGTCAAAATCCCATCATGGCCTCTTTATTATTCTCTTCTTGCAGGTGATGTTAAAAAAGGATTTGAGATAACAATGGAAAAAAGTAATCTGTATTTGAGTGATGCAAGACTAGCACTAGAATTATTGCCAGATAAATTCTCACATCGCGAGTTTCTCGAATTTCTATTTCTAACTGTAGAACACTACAACCATTTTTGGTATAATCAGCTTCAAAAAGCCAATATTTGGTCTGAACTATCTTCCAATCTTCCCAAGTGATCTAAATGATGTGGTCAGAAAAATATCGACCTCAAAGCATCGCTGATATGGTAGGAAATGAAGAAGCACGGACTGCTTTTGTAGAATGGTTTGCCAAATGGAAAAAGGGAACTAAACCTCTCCTTTTAGTTGGTCCTCCCGGAATTGGAAAAACTACACTAGCAAATTTAGCTTCAAAACAATTTGGATATGATATGATTGGTCTTAATGCAAGTGATGTTAGAAATAAACAACGAATACAAGAAATGTTAAGTCCTGTTCTTGGTAATTTGAGTATTTTTGGCAAACAAATGATTTTTGTTGATGAAGTTGATGGAATTCATGGAAGATCAGATTTTGGGGGAGTTGAAGGATTAATTAAAATTCTAAAGGAGCCCACCGTTCCAATAATTCTAGCTGCAAATTCAGAAACCTCTGATAAGATGAAAGGTATCAAAAAAGTTGTAAAAACAATTCATCTAAAACCATTACCTCCAAGACTTTTACAACTTTATCTTCAAAAAATTCTCAAAAATGAAAATGCAAAACTTGGGCTCGGTTCCATTATTAAAATCATAATTAACTCTAGAGGTGATCTTCGTTCAATGATAAATTCTTCTCAGGTACTTGTTACTGGATTTGAGCCATCAACTGAAAGGTCCTTTGAGCGTCTAAATGTAGAGGATGGAATAAATGCATTTTTTAAAGCAAATTCGAAAGATGAAGCTAGAATTGTACTCTATTCTTTACGAATAGACCCGCGAGAAAAAATTAACGCGTTTTACTCTAGTGTGATAACTAGCAACATTTCACAAATAGAGATGGAAAAAATGTTACAGGTTCTTTCAGAAGCTGATCTTTTGTATGGCAGAATTATGAAAACTCAGGAATGGAGACTCTTAAGATACCTTGATAATATTTTGCTAAAGTTATATCAAAAAGATATCTCAATTAGATATACAAAATATAATCTATCTTGGCCACTTCTTAATCGATTACGTTGGGATGGTAGAAGTATCAAATCACTAGCAAATGTTTTTGCAAAAAAAATGCACATTTCAAAAAGTACGTTTGCTACATTTTATTTTCCATTCATTCTATTTTGTATGAAAAATAAAAAATTAGAATTGGAAATAGACGATACCTTAACAGAACTTCTTGAAAAGGAGATGAAATTGTTAAAATGAGTTGGCGCAAAATTACCATGAAATTTCCTGGGACTTGTCTAGTTTGTAATGAAAAAATTGACGCAAATGAAGTTGGATTGTGGGCAAAAGGACAAGGTGTTAAACATGAAAAGTGCGCCGAAATTAAAGAACTCAAATGTATTGTTTGCGGAGGCCCAGCAGGCTGTCCTACATGCGAATTCCAAGATAACTGTGATCGAAACATTGTTTCACAGTTATGTATATGTAAAAAGTGTAGTAATTCAGAAATGTCTTATGAGTCGTACATAACTTCTGTAAAAAAGAAATTTCCTCTCATAAATTCTGCCTAATTTGAAAATTATCAAATGGTATTCTGATTTTTCTTATGACACACAGGTAAAGAGAACCAAAGAAATTTCCAGATAAGGTTCTAATTAAATTAATATATGTCAAAGCATGTTTCAGATCTCCGGGCATGCATTCTGATAAAATCAAGGACTATTTACAAAAAAATAAAACAGCGCGTCAGGGTGGCGGTCAAGACAGAATCTTATCCCAACACGAAAAAGGAAAGCTAACAGCAAGAGAAAGAATTGACTTACTTTTAGATGAGGGTAGCTTCACTGAAGTTGATGCTCTAACTACCCATCATTATCATGAATATGATATGCAGAAAAAAAAATTCTTGGGTGATGGTGTAGTTGGTGGATATGGAACAATCCATGGAAGAAAAGTTTTCGTTTTTGCTTATGATTTTACTGTTTTAGGAGGCACACTTAGTCAAATGGGTGCCAAAAAAATTACTAAACTCATGGATCATGCAGTAAGAAACGGTTGTCCTGTAATCGGTATAATGGATTCCGGAGGAGCAAGAATTCAAGAGGGAATAATAAGCTTAGATGGTTTTGCAGATATTTTCTATCATAATGAATTAGCATCAGGTGTAGTGCCACAAATTACTGCAAGTATTGGACCATCTGCAGGAGGTGCAGTTTATTCTCCTGCAATGACTGACTTTGTAGTTATGGTTGAAAAGGCAGGAACAATGTTTGTAACTGGTCCAGATGTTGTCAAAACAGTTCTTGGTGAAGAAATTTCATTTGAGGATTTAGGTGGGGCTATGGCTCATGGAACAAAAAGTGGTGTGGCACACTTTGTGGTCAAAAATGAATACGAATGTATGGATTGCATCAAAAAACTGCTCTCATACCTTCCACAAAACAATTCACAAGAGCCACCGACTGTAAAAACTGATGACGATCCTAACAGACTAGATCACAATCTCATAAATATAATTCCAGAAAATCCACTCCAACCTTATGATATGAAAGAGATCATTAATTCCATTGCTGACAATCACGAATTCTTTGAAATTCATGAATTATTTGCACCAAATATAGTTGTAGGTTATGCTAGATTAAACGGAAAAGTAGTTGGTATTGTTGCAAACCAACCACTTAGTCTTGCTGGTGCAATTGACATTGATTCCTCCAATAAAGCTGCAAGATTCATCAGATTTTGTGATGCTTTTAACATTCCACTCATCACACTAGTTGATACACCTGGATACATGCCAGGTTCTAATCAAGAACACAATGGAATCATTAGACACGGAAGCAAACTATTATTTTCTTATTGTGAAGCAACTGTTCCAAAAATTACTCTCGTAATTGGAAAGGCGTATGGTGGGGCTTACATTGCCATGGCAAGCAAATACCTCAGAACCGACATAAACTACGCATGGCCTACAGCCAAAATTGCAGTGCTTGGTGCAGAAGCTGCTGTTAAAATTATGAATAGAAAGGAACTTGCCAAGGCAAAAGATCCAGACGCTCTAAAGAAAGAGCTAATGGAAGAGTTTACCGAAAAGTTTGAAAACCCATATGTGGCTGCATCTTTGGGAACACTAGATGCTGTAATTGATCCAGCAGAGACAAGACCCATGTTGATAAAAGCACTTGTAATGCTTGAAAATAAACGTGAAAAACAGCTGCCACGAAAACATGGCAATATCAATCTGTGATAGAAAAATGATTGAGAAAGTTCTAATAGCTAATAGAGGGGAGATTGCGATTCGTGTAATTAGAACCTGTAAAGCTTTAGGAATTAAAACGGTTGCAGTATATTCTGATGAAGATTACAATTCCTTGCATGTAAAACAGGCAACAGAATCTTACAACATTGGGGAAGGGACACCAGCTAAAAGTTATTTAAACCAAGAGAAAATCTTGGAAACAATTTTGGCATCTGGTGCAGATGCTGTTCATCCTGGTTATGGTTTTCTTTCTGAAAACCCTGACTTTACACGCCTTTGTGAAAAAAACAAAATCAATTTCATTGGTACAACTGCAGATTCTATGGAACTGTGTGGAGACAAAATGCAATGTAAAGCTGTAATGCTAAAGGCCAAAGTTCCAACAGTACCAGGAAGTCCAGATATTGTAAAAGATGCAGATGAAGCTCTACAGATTGCTAATGAAATCAAATATCCAGTTTTACTAAAGTCAGTATATGGTGGTGGTGGGCGAGGAATACGACTTGTACATAACGATAAAGAGCTTAACGAAAATTATGATTCTGCTGTAGGCGAATCAATGGCAGCTTTTGGCAAATCAGCAATACTTGTAGAAAAATTTCTTGAAAAAATAAGACACATTGAATATCAATTAGCACGAGATAAGAAAGGTAATACAGTACACATATTTGAAAGAGAATGTTCAATTCAAAGACGAAACCAAAAACTTATCGAGCAAACACCTTCACCTGTTGTGGATCAAGAAACAAGAGACAGAATAGGAGAAATAGTTGTAAGGGCAGCAAAAGCAGTAGATTACACTAACCTTGGCACTGCAGAATTTCTTAGGACAGATGAGCGAGAATTCTTTTTCATAGAAATTAATGCCAGACTACAAGTAGAGCATCCAATAACAGAACTTGTTAGCGGTTTAGACCTGGTAAAATTACAAATAGACATAGCAAATGGTGAACCAATTCCATTCAAACAAAAGGATCTTAAAATGAATGGATATGCAATTGAATGTAGAATAAATGCAGAAGACACTTTTTTGGACTTTGCTCCCTCAACAGGTCCAATACCCGATGTTACTATTCCATCTGGACCAGGAGTTAGATGTGATACATACCTGTATCCAGGGTGTACTGTTTCCTCATTTTATGATTCGCTTATGGGAAAACTTTGCACATGGGGACAAACTTTTGAAGAATGTAGACTTCGGATGTTAACTGCGTTGAATGATTTTTACATTCAAGGAGTAGAAACATCAATTCCATTGTACAAAACAATTCTAAAGACAGATGAATACAAAAATGGTGAGCTTTCGACTGACTTTTTGAAGAGATATGGAATATTAGATAGACTAACTGCAGATATTAAAGAAGATAAAAACGCAAACAAAGAAGCAGCACTTGCTGCAGCTGTTATTCATTCTGAATATTTCAAAAGCAGAGTAACATCATCTGTAGAAGACAGTACACGTTGGAAGAGTCAACTGGACTGAGCAAATATGGACTGTAAAATAGAAGACATTGAAGGAACATTCAATGGTGAAATAGTAGAGAATCTAGGAAATAACGAATATGTCATTAAATTAAACGACAGAGAACAAAACCTAAAAATTCTAAACATGGATGCAAGAGGAATTGAATTTGTTTTGGATCAAAAATATCACAAAGTAAAGTATTTGGAAAGTGGAACCTCAAAGATGAATCTAGTAGTCGATGGCGTTCCAATGACGCTAAACCTACATGCAAATCTTGATGAAATTGTTTACAAAAATGTTGGTGGCGGTGGGCCCACAGGAACAGAACTTGCACTAAAAAGCCAAATTCCTGGGAAGGTTATTTCAATTGCATTGCAAGAGGGAGCAAGTGTAAAGAAAGGGGAAGCTGTATGTGTTTTAGAATCTATGAAAATGCAAGTCACTGTCAAGGCTCACAAAGATGGAAATATTAAATCAATAAAGATCAAAGAAGGCGGGACTGTTGCAAAGAATGATGTTATCGCTGAAATAGAATAAACAGCAAGCAATTCAGTTTCCTTTTTTAAGAAAGTTTTTGATTTCCTCATAGTTTGGTTCTACTAGTGGATCATCTGAAACCCACTTGTAGCCAATCGTTCCATCTTCATTGATTATGAAAACTGAGCGTTTAGCAGCATCATAGTCTTTTATATGTAAAAGATGTGGCATCAAGATGTCATAATCCCTTATCGTTTTACTTTTGTAGTCACCAAGAATAGGAAATTTTAGATTATGTTTTTCTGCAAAAGCTTTGTTTGCAAAAGGTCCATCATTACTAATAGCTACAACTTGAGCTCCAAGCTTTGAAATTTCATCCCATGAATCTCTAAATGTACACATTTCGGTTTCACAAACCGGTGAGCTTGCTGCAACAAAAAATGATAGAATTATTTTTTTTCCAATGAATTCGTCAAGTGTTCTCATTTTTAATTCTGTATCAACTAATTCAAAGTTTGGAGCTTTATCTCCTACATTCAATGCCATGAATAAGTTATAATAATTTGTCATATTAAGGATTTTAAAATTTTTCTTCTACAAAACTAATGATCGAAAAAAAATGTGCATAACTTTTTATATCTTCGGAAGGATGTCAAAGCTACTTTGGTGGGAGAAGTCTTTGGTAGCTATAGCCTTGTCTTAGCTATGTTTGGTTTTGCCATCGTTGTTATGGCTCCTGCACTTATCATATCTAGAATGATATCCCCAAGAACGAGAAGTAATCCAGTAAAATTCCTACCAATGGAATGTGGTCAAGTCCCATCGGGCGCCGGTAGAACTCACTTTATGATGCAGTATTATTCTTTCATTCTAATGTTTGTCGTATTTGATGTAATGGCAATCTTCTTGTATGCATGGGGTAGCACGATTCTGAATTTAGAAAAAACCGCGACCCTTCCTATTATGGCATTTTTAGGAATAATGTTTGCTGCAATGGCCTATGCACTTTATCAATCAAAGAGGAGAGATATTTGGTAATTCTTTATACAACTTCAGTCTACAATGGAAGTAAGGGATTCGATTGTTAAAAGATCTACTTACTCCACAAACTACCAATGCTTTTGTTGGTAAACTAGGAGATATTCTGTTTAAAGCAATCGATAAACCATTAGGCTACGCCATTAATTGGGGTAGATTATGGTCTCTCTGGCCCGTACATATTGAAACTGCATGTTGCAGCATAGAATTTGGAGCAGCATCTAGTCCTAGATACGATGTTGAAAGATTTGGCATCATTGAAGCCTTTGGTTCGCTACGACAATGTGATTTGGTTGTAGTTCAAGGAACCATAACAAGAAAAATGGCTCCACGTCTTCGACTAGTCTATGATCAAATGCCAGAACCAAAATATGTCATTGCAATGGGTGCTTGTGCAATCACTGGAGGATTGTACTTTGATTCGTACAATGTTCTTCCAGGAATTGATGGCATTTTACCAGTTGATGTATATGTACCAGGTTGTCCCCCTAGACCTGAAACACTTATCCAAGGATGTTTACTCCTTCAGGAGAAAATTAAGTGCATGAAGGCTAGGTAGGATCCAAATGAGTTCATCAGATACAGATACTAAAACAGAAACAAAGGAAAAAGAAACTACACAAACAAAACCTGTTGTTGTGGAGACAGCTCCTGCTGAGAAAGGACCAGAATTACCAAAGTTTGAAAAAGATCTTTCAAATAAAATTACAGAGAAGTTTGGTTCCAAAACAGAAATTGCGTTTGTAAAACCAGATAGAGTTAGAGTAAATGTAAAAAAAGAAGATATCATTAATGTTGCCTCTTACATTCGAGACGAGCTAAACTTTGACCATGCTGAGTCTGTTACAGGAGTTGATTTTCCTAACGACAAGGAAATTGAAGTAGTATATCACTTGGGTTCATACACCGACCCTAAACTTGCCAGGCAAGTACTTTCATTAGCTACAAGAACCACAAGAGAAGATAATCCTAATCCAGGAAACGATTCCACTAGATTACCTAGTCTTAGGGACATATTCTATAGTGTAGAATTTCACGAAAGAGAATGTTTTGAGATGTTAGGGGTTTACTTTGAAGGTCATCCTGATAATCGACGTTTACTGTTACCTGAAGATTGGGCAGATATTCCTCCACTTAGGAAAGACTTTGCAATAAAGGGTAGATAACAATGAGTGTGCCACTTCCCCCTGGTCTTCAATTAGAAAAATTCGAAGAGGATGATAAGATAATGACTCTCAATGTTGGCCCTCAACATCCAGGTTCAGGTCATATGAGACTCATTATCAAAGTTGATGGAGACTACATTGTTTCTTGTGACCCAGATCCTGGATATGTGCATCGTGGAGAAGAAAAAATGGCAGAATACAGAAACTATATCCTAAACATTCCTCATCTTGAAAGACCAGTAATTCACGATTCCTGTAACATACTTTATCCATATGTTTTGGGTGTTGAAGAACTATTAGGGCTTGAGGTTCCAGAACGTGCAAAATATGTAAGAGTAATTGCTTCGGAATTAAACAGGTTAAGCTATACCCTTTATTGGTTAGCTATCTATGGAATTTTCTTGGGTCATTCGACTATGTTTATGTGGCCTGTAGGAGATAGAGAGCTGGCAATTGATCTCTTAGACAAATTAACCGGCGCAAGAGTTACACATTCATATTTTGTACCAGGTGGTATTCGAAACGATTTTCCAGCAAACTTTGAAGATGTATGTATTCGTCAAGTAAATTATCTCAAAAAACGCCTAAAAGAATACGGCGATATTTTTTATGATAATCCACTTTTAATATCAAGAACCAAAGATACCGGCATACTTTCACGAGAAGATGCAATAAGACTTGGAACTACGGGTTCTGTTCTGAGAGCAAGTGGTGTAGACTTTGATGTTAGAACGAAGGAACCGTATGATGTTTATGAAGAGCTTGACATTCACACTAACGTCTTAAAAAAAGGTGATTCATATGATAGATCAAAAGTTCCATGGCTTGATATGCTTGAGAGCTGTAACATAATTAAACAAGCATTAGAAAAAATGCCAAAGTCTGGTTCTGTAAGAGTAAAACTAAAACCAAATCCAAAAGGAGGAGACGATGAAGTATACAAAAGAGTTGAATCAGGACGTGGTTCTCTCGGAGTCTACATAGTTTCACGCAGCAAACCCGAACCTTATCGTCTCAAATTAAGTGTTGGTTCGTTTAGAAACCTAATTTGCTTGCCCTATTTGCTAAAGGGAGAAAAATTAGGAAATATGCCAGCAGTATATTGGGGTCTTAACTATTGGCCCGTGGAGGCAGATAGATAAATGTCAGTTATTGCACCAAAGTTCAGACTAGGGCATTTTATAAAAAGCATCACAAATGACATATTTTGGATCGTAGTTCTGATAACATTAATTGGCATCCCTGTCATCTTCATAGTTCTCTTTTACATTGATTTGCCTGTATTAGATGGCGAACTCGTTACTCCATTTTTGGCATTTACAATGTTGGCCCATCCCGAACTTTCAATTCCACTTATTGACTCTTTTATGAATACGGATTTTTTCAGAATTGCAATATTTCCTGGCTTTGGTTTTGCTGCTTTAATTGCAGGCAGTACAATTTTTGTTGAACGAAAACTTCTGGCAAAACTTCAGCTCAGGGTTGGACCATTTTACTGTGGAAAAATCGAAGGAATTCTTCAATTAGTTGGAGACGGACTAAAACTACTTTCAAAAGAAATTATTATTCCAGCTAAAGCTGACAAACCTATCTTTTGGGCTGCACCAGTTTTGTTTGTTGCAACTGCAGCTGCATTTGTTGCTTTAATCCCAGTAGCTCCAGGTTGGGTTGTTGCGGACGTTGATGTAGGATTACTTGCAGTCTTTGCAGTCATTGGATTCTTTCCTATAATCACTGTTTTGTCATCGTGGTCTGCAAACAGCAAATATCCATTCATTGGAGGAATTCGAGCACTTCACCAAATGATTTCATTTGAAATACCGCTAATTTTGTCATTGCTTGGTGTTGTAATACTTACTGGAACTCTTAATTTAACTGAAATTGTTCAAAGTCAAACTAGCTATTGGTGGATTATATTTCTTCCAATAGGAGCTATCGTCTTTTTCATTACCATGTTGGCTGAACTAGAACGAATTCCTTTTGATTTGCCAGAAGCAGAAAGTGAAATTGTTGCAGGATGGCTAACTGAATTTTCTGGCATGATGTATGGTTTAGTTCAGTTAGGTTCCTACATAAAGCTGTATGCCTTTGCTGCATTGTTTGTTGTACTATTCCTTGGTGGTTGGAATGGTTTTGGTGTAATTCCCCCGACTCCTCCCGAAATTGTTGACTTTGGAATTCAGGCTGGACCTATTTCTGTTGATTTACCTGGAATAGAAAAACTAACTGAACGAACTCTTAATTTTTCGTTAATAAATGGTGTTGTATGGTTTGTCTTTAAAACTGTAATAGTAATATTTTTCATTTTAATTCCTCGAGGAGTTTTTCCAAGAGTTAGGATAGATCTTTTGTTGCATATTGGTTGGTACAAATTGATCGCTCTTTCATTCGTTAACATCTTTATAGCTCTCGGCTTGCTGTATGCTGGAGTATTGGGACCGGGAGGATTGCTATAATGGGTACGGCAACTGGAATTATTCGGGCATTAAATTCAGGAATAAAACACCTTGCAGTTAAACGATTTACATTACGATATCCTGAACAAAAACTCAAGTTCGTAGGAGATGGATATCAATTTGATCCAACCACTGGTGTAGGAATTGCTGGATATAAGGGACGACACCTGCTTTTTCATGATAAATGTACAGGATGTCAGCTATGTGCTATTGCATGTGAAGGAGTTGCAGAAGCAATTGGTATGGTTAAGGTGCCAGAAGACTGGAAACACAACAAGAAAGCAATCATGCCACAGATAGACTATGGAAAATGTGTTTTTTGTGGATTATGCGTTGATGCATGTCCTTTCTATGCATTATACATGACAAATGATTATGAATTATCCTCATTTAGTAAGGAGGCATTAATTTACACACCCGCCCAACTACAAGTAAAGCCAGAGGTTCAACAAGATGCAGAAATCATAATTGACGACCGGGGTGCATACCATGGTTGACGCAGCATTTCTTGCATTATCCGTTTTAACAATTGGTACTGCAATTGCAGCACTTGAGATGCGTTCATTAATTTATGGTTCCATAGCTCTTATGGGTTCACTTGGTGGAATTGCAGGATTTTTCTTATTATTGGATTCTCCCTTTGTTGCAATGTTTCAAATTGCAGTTTACGTGGGTTCAATTGCAGTATTAATTTTGTTTACTGTAATGCTAGTAAAAAGAGAATTAATTTTTCAAAAAATTGAAGATCCTAAAAGAAAATTTGCTGGTATTGGTTTAATGTTGGTACTAATGGTAGGAATTGGATCTATCATTCTTGATTCTGGATTAAAAACAATAGTCACAGATGAACCAGCAGTAGACTATAGAGAAATAGGAGTAGACTTTGTAACATACTACTGGCCTGCGTTGATAGCTATGGCACTTATTTTGGCAGGAGCTGTAACTGGAGCACTTGTTTTAGCAAGAAGGGAGGATGTTGAAGATGAGCAACGAGCTAATTGATTTTGTAATTGTTTCTGTTGCATTGTTAGGTATTGGAATTTATGGTCTAGCTGTAAAACGAAATGCAATCCGGATGCTTTTTTCAATTGAAATTATAATTAATGCTGCAAATCTTAATCTTGTAGCCTTTGGCCGATTCATTCCTGGTAGTGAAGGGCAAACACTTGCACTATTTTCTATAGGCATAGCTGCTGCTGAAGTCGCAGTAGGGCTTGCACTGATAATAGTGGCCTATAGAATGTACAAAAACATCGACATTGCTGAATTTAGGAGCCTTAAAGGATAATGGAGTATGCATTACTTCAGGCAGTCTTCCTGCCTCTGTTACTTTCACCACTAGTCTATTATCTTGGCAGAAAAGTCGGACCTAATGCAGCAACATGGTTTAGTTTTGGAATACTACTCTACTGCACAATTCTGATCATTGTTGCAGCCCTTAATGGAACATATGAAGAACATTATCCATGGACTGAGTTATTTGGCGAATTTGGATTCCTATTAGATGGTTTAGCTGCTCCATTTGCCATAATCATCTATGTTTTGGCAACAATTCTTGCATTGTATTCTAAACCTTACATGGTTCACAAATTCAAAGAAAACTTTCACGAGCTATATCAAAGCAAAACAGGAGGTGGAAGTGCTGGTCAAACTACCGCAATCGTAGAATCGTCTGCATTAACAGAATATGTTAACAAACAATCTGGAATCTACTTTGCATTATTCCTTGTCTTTTCAATGGGAATGCTTGGAACAGTACTTGCAACCAATCTAATTGAATTTTATATTTTCTTTGAGGTCATGCTCGTTCCTGCTTTCTTCTTAATCGCTTTTTGGGGTGATGGTCCTAGACGACGAATTGCATTAATGTTCTTTTTATGGACTCATGTTGGTGCAGTAGTTTTACTTTTAGGATTTTTGACAATTGGTTTTAGTATTGGAAGTTTTGATTTTGCTGACATTAAAGAATCAGAGATTCCATCAGACGTTGTACTTTTAGCAGCTGTTGCTATTCTCATAGGACTTGGGGTAAAGCTTGCAGCTTTCATGTTCCATATTTGGCTCCCTTATGCACACGCTTCAGCTCCTACTCCAATTAGTGCATTGTTATCGCCAGCTATGATCGGAATTGGAGCCTATGCTATCTTTAGATTAATCATTGAATTTTTGCCAGGTCAATATGAAATTCTTGCAATTTGGATACACATCTGGGGACTTGCAACCATGTTCTATGGTGGTGCAATGGCCTTAATGCAAGATGACATCAAGCGAATGTTTGCATATTCAAGCATTAGTCAAATGGGATATCTTTTGTTTGGCATTGGCTCGTTTTCTGTTTTGGGACTTTCAGGCGCAGAGATGATGTATGTTACTCACGGACTAGGAAAGGGTCTTCTCTTTATGACCGCTGGAGTTCTAATACTACAGGTAGGTTCTAGAAAAATTTCACAGCTTGGAGGATTGGCAGGAAAGATGCCAATTACTGCAGTATGTGCTGTAATAGGGGCCCTTACCATTATGGGCATTCCTCCAACGAGTGGATTCATGGGAGAATGGACATTATTTTACGGTGCCTTAGAAACAGCACTCGAAGAAGGTTCTACCTTACGGGCAGTAGCATTTGGTTTGGGTCTTGTAGCAACAGTTCTTACAATGGCTTACATACTTTGGATGCTAAAGCGTGTCTTCTTTGGAAAACTTCCGGAAAATCTTTCTGATGTAAAGGATGGAAGTTGGTATATGCTTGCACCTATGATGGTGTTAGCAGGATTTACTATTGTTGTAGGAATTTATCCTGACATATTCTTTAACAAAATTATTCCATACATGAGTGGAGTGTTGGGAGGATAATTAATGGCAACTGAGTTTATGGGTTTAGACGTAAGTGCAATTAGTGCATGGACAATTTGGATTCTGCCTTTCCTCGCAGCAGTGATCATTCCTGCTGTTGGAAAAGGTTCCAAGAAAGCAACTGGTTATGTTGCTGTTGGTTTGGCACTCGCAAGTGCATTGTTTGCAACTTCTCTTTTACCTGGTGCACTTGAAGCTCAAGAAGTACATGATCAAATTCCGTGGATCTCATCAATAGGTCTGAAAGCAGGAGTGTTAGCTGATCCACTTGCTGTAATAATGGCTAATGTTGTAGGATGGATTTCATTTCTGATTTTGGTCTACAGCATTGGTTACATGAAAGGCGACAAAGATATTGTAAGATTCTGGTTCTGGATGATGTTCTTTATTGGTTCCATGCAGCTTATTGTATTATCTGATAATTTATTACAGCTGTTCTTTGGATGGGAAGGTGTAGGTCTTGCTTCTTATGCATTGATTGGTTTTTGGTATCGTGATAAAGCACAACACCATGTTGGAAAAGAAGGATACTCGACACTTGGAATAATGGAATATTATTCGCCAACTCATGCAGGAATGAAGGCATTCATCATGACAAAAGTTGGAGACATTATGATGTTAGCTGGTATGTTCCTGATATTTGCGTATGCGGGTACTTTTGGATTCAAAGAACTAATCGGAGATACTGCTTGGGCAACAACAATGTCAGCAGAGGGTCTTTTGGTTCCAGCTGCTGTTTTACTTTTTGGTGGTGCATTAGGAAAATCTGCTCAATTTCCACTAAATGAGTGGTTGCTTGAGGCCATGACTGGCCCTACGGCAGTTTCCGCTTTGATTCACGCAGCAACAATGGTAAAAGCTGGAGTCTTTTTGGTAGCAAGACTAGGTCCTTTGTTCTTTGCTTTAGGTGCTGCAGGAATTTTAGCAGATCAATTTTTTGAAATCATAGCTTGGGTTGGTGCCATAACTGCACTTTTGCTAGCAACGCAGGCCGTAGTAAATCCAGAAATCAAAAAAGTCCTAGCATATTCTACTGGCTCACAAATTGGTTATATGATGATGGCACTTGGAATTGCTGGACTATCACAACAATTCGTTGATGGTTATACCGCAGGATTCTACCACTTGATTTCACATGCAATGTTTAAGGCATCTTTGTTCATGGCAGCAGGTTCGTTGTTGCATGTTGTCGGATCTCGATTTATGACAGACATGGGAGGACTGAGGAAACAGATGAAGAAGACATATGCATTCATGTGGGCAGCAGGTCTTGCATTAATGGGTGCGCCATTTATCACAACAGGATTTTGGAGCAAAGACGCAATCTTTGCTGCAGTATACGAATCAGGAAATACTTGGGCTTTGCCAATTTTTGTAATTGCTATTTTGACTGCAGTAATTACAGCATTCTACACCACAAGAATGATAGGAATGGTTTTCTTTGGAAAGAAAAGTAAACACATTGAGAAGATGGAAAGTGAAGGAAATTACATTCATGAAGCACCAATGTTAATGTGGGTTCCATACGGAATACTTGCAGTACTAACGATAGGAATAGGAATCATCGGCTTGTCTGCAGAAGAAGGAATTCATGAACTATTTACAGAATATCTTGAAAATTCATTTGGAATTCATTCAGTTCTTCCTGAAGTTGACGAATCTATGTTGCCTGGTTTTCTATCTGGTCTTAATCCAATAGCATTAGGTTCCTCGCTAATTGCATTTTCTGTTGGTTTTGGATTGGGATACATTTTCTATATTGGACGGTGGGTAGATCCTGTCAAGTTTGTTAATTCTAACTTGTTCTTCTATGCCTTACACAAGGTAATGCTAAACAGATGGTATCTAAACGCAATAATTTACTGGGTATTTGTTATTGCACCACTTTGGCTAGCACGAGGAATTTGGAGATACTTTGAGCGAACGGCAATTGATATGGG
>SDBV01003655.1_pt1 | contig 22485 bp, 17 predicted proteins | sample 2277081 | NCBI WGS metagenome assembly SDBV01 (sample SAMN10402039, study PRJNA504765) | marine sediment metagenome | isolation source: marine sediment core GS10_PC15, 223 cmbsf | place: Arctic Ocean: Southern Knipovich Ridge | collected 2010 | reverse complement strand
TAGTAGAGAATAATCTACTTATTTTAAAAAAAGAAGTTGGATTGAAACTCCAAGGGCCATTATCAGAGCAGTTTCGTTCAACTCGAAATGTATATTCCGCTAACGCAAAATATACATTCCTAAATGTTATAGGTAAGCCGAAGTTTATCTATCTGATTTATATCTGATAATATTCAAATAAAAAAAATTTATAACATATTAAAGGAGTTTTTAATGAAAATATTATTCTCAGTAATATTAGTTTTATTACTATTTAATTGTGATCCTGATTGTTATTACCCAGATGATTTAGTATACTAAACAATTGCTATTATTAAATAATATATAAAAACAATAACATATGTTTAATTGTTCAGGCACAACATTTAGCCATTTATTATGGAATTATTATGCACAAAGAAATAGCAAATTCAATTACTTCAAAAATAATTGAATTGCAGGACGAAAATGGATGCTGGAACGTTCTTAATAAAAGTGATAAGCATTACCCGACATTAAAACATTATTCACCAATTTATAAATCGACATTGTGGACGCTTATTCTTTTAGCTGATATTCAATGCAATTTAAATAATAATAGCCTGAAAAAACCTTTAAAAACAATTTCAAATCATTTTTTAGATAATAAATTGAATATTTATTCTATAGGGAAAAGTCATTTCCCAATTCCTTGCTTAAATGGAAATATGTTGTATTTACATTCATATTTTCATTTTGAAAGAAAAACTGTTGTCACAGACATTATAGATTTTTTTGCAGAATATCAAAGATTTGATGATGGTGATTTTAAGACTCCTTCATCATTTCCTTATTGTTCAAATCGTAGTTGCTACGGAAAACACACCTGTTATTGGGGAATCATTAAGCTCTTTAAAGGATTATCCTTTATTCCGAAAAACAAACGTTCAACAAATGCTAAAAAACTAATCAAAAATTGTATAGATTTTATTTTGCTTCATAAAGTTTGCTTTAGCTCACATAATAATTCAAATTATCTTCATACCAATATAAAAAAGTTAACATTTCCTAATATGTATCAGGGAGATTATCTGGAAATATTATGGCTTTTAAAAAGAGAAAAAGTAAAATCTGTTCATATTAATAAAGCGTTAAATCTCTTAAAGAGTAAAATGAAACCAGATTTAACCTGGAAAATAGAACGTCCGATTAGAGATTTGATAACCCCTATTGGAAATAAAAATTACGGAAATGAATTGGTTACAAGAAGAGCCAGAGAGGTAATTGATTATTACGGAAAATAGTGCCTGAACAATTTTATCTAACTAAGTACAATCAATCTGTAGGATTTATAGAAAATAGAAAATAATAATTCCCAATAAAAAGCTCTTTTTCAATTGTATTTAAATATTTAAAATCCTCCTACTTATCCTCTACGGCTCTCTGCGCTCTCTGTGGTTTTTTTATTTCTCATAAAACTTTTTACACTACCAGCTTGACCATAACTATTTTACTATTTAATCTGTAAACAACCTATGTCAAAGTTCAGATTGTTTACAGGAAATAAACTCGAAAACCTATTAAAACAATTAATTACTGTTCTGTCCTTGCCGCTTTCTTCGCCATTTAAAAATGAAATAATAATCGTGCAGAGCAAAGGTATGGATAGATGGATAAGTATGAATCTTGCATCACATTTTGGTATTCAGGCAAATACACAGTTTCCTTTTCCCAACAGCACAATTAATAATATTTTTAAAATACTTCTGGATTATTCCCCAAATAATTCTGTGTTTAGCCCGGAAATACTTACATGGCAAATTATGAATGTTCTTCCCGGATTATTGGACCAAAAAGAATTTTTAACTATAAAAAATTATCTTTCTAGTAATTTAAAATCAGAGCCTGTTCCTGATTATTTTACATTAAATACAAAAGCGAATACAAAAGTATATAATTTAAATGATTACAAATATTTAAAACTATTTCAGCTTTCTAAAAATATTGCAGATACCTTTGATCAGTATTTATTCTACAGACCGGAATTAATTTTTGCCTGGGAAAATGATAATTTTAGCGGTACTCCGGAAAATCAAACATGGCAGGCAATACTCTGGAATAAAATTATTTCAGATTTATCCTCCAAATCCAACACTTCCAGACACAGGGCGGAATTAAGAAAAATACTTCTGGAAAAACTAAATAATAAATCCCTGGAAATAAGCGAACTTCCGGAAAGAATTTCAATTTTTGGTATTTCCGTTCTTCTTCCTTATCATCTGGAAATATTTTCCGCTTTATCAAAACGTATTGATATTAATCTATTTATATTAAATCCATGCAGAGAGTTCTGGTCATATATAAATTCAGAAAGGGAAATTGCTTCTAAAACCTTTGTTCAGGGCTCGCTATTTTTTGATAATAGCCTTCATCTGGAAAGAGGCAATAAACTACTTTCTTCTTTGGGAAAAATAGGCAGAGAGTTTTATTCTATTATTCAGGATCTTGGTTTTGATAACGAACCGGGATATATAAAAATAGATAATTTCTCGGAACCTTCTAACAATACAATGTTGTCAGTTATTCAGTCAGATATTTTAAATTTAATAGACAGAAAAAATGAAGATAAATATAAATTAAACGAAATTGATAATTCCATACAGATTCATAACTGTCACAGTCCTATGAGAGAAATAGAAGTTCTGTATGATCAGATTATCAATATACTGGAAACTAATAAAGATATAACACAGGAAGATATCCTCGTAATGATTCCGGATATAGATACATATGCACCATATATTCAAAGCGTTTTCTCCAATTCAAAATATAATATAGCCTTTAATATTTCTGACAGAAAAGTGTTGTTAGAAAGCGTTATCATAAACACTTTTCTCTACATACTAAATTTAAATGATTCACGTTTCAGAGTTCAATCAATCTTAAAATTATTTGAAATTGATGCAATTATGAATAAATTTAATTTCCAGGCGGATGATATAATTTTAATAAAAAAATGGATAACTAAAACAAATATTAAATGGGGTTTTAATGATGATTCTAAAAAAGATTTTGATTTACCATCATTTAAAGAGAATACATGGCAGGAAGGGATTAACAGATTATTACTTGGCTACTGTATGTCAGGTGAAAATACGTTTAATGATATTCTACCCTTTCCTGAAATTGCAATAACAAAATCCGAAGTTTTAAATAATTTCATTTCATTTATTAATACTCTGGCAGATATAGTTAAGATATTAACAAGCTCTGAAACTCTGGCAAACTGGTCTCATAAATTACTTTCAATTCTATCTGATATTTTTATAACTGATAATAATACAGAGAAAGAATTGCATATTCTTACAGAAGCAATTTTATCACTAAAGGAAATTGAAAAAATAACAGGATTTAATAAAGCAATAGGTATAAATACCGTATCATATTTTTTAAAAACCAAATTTAATAGTAAAACTTTGAGCTTTAGTTTTCTTTCCGGAGGAATTACTTTCTGCGCTATGCTGCCGATGCGAAGCATTCCATTTGATGTTATCTGCCTCCTTGGCATGAATGATAATTCTTTTCCGGTAAAACTTAGAAAACTGGAATTTGACCTTATCTCCCAATTTCCTAAACAAGGTGACCGTTCAAGGAAAAAAGATGACAGATATTTATTTTTAGAAACAATTCTTTCTGCTAGAAAAATACTCTACTTAAGCTATACCGGACAGAGTATAAGTGATAATACGGAATTGCAGCCGTCTATATTAATCAGTGAGTTTATAGATTCAATAAATGAAACTTTTGAATTTAAAGATTCAATTCAGATTACAGAACATATAACTAGAAAACATAAACTTCAGGCATTTAACAAGAAATATTTTTCTGAAAATAAGAAATATTTCAGCTATTCTTCAGAGAATTATAAAGCATCAATCCGGTCTGTAAAAAAACAAAAAAGTAATTTTATTTTTCTTAGAAATAATCTTCCCGAACCTGAGTATAATACTATTGATATAGATTCATTATGTTATTTTTACAAAAATCCGTGTAAATATTTATTGAACAAAAGATTTAATTTATTTTTAAAAAAGCCTGAGAAAAAATTTGATGACCAGGAACCTTTTAATTTGAATGCATTAGATAAATATACACTTATAGAAAATATATTAGAGAAAGCATTAAAAAAGTGCGATTTAACAGAATACTACAATATTGTTAAGGCAAAAGGCATACTACCGCATGGTAATATCGGCAGTATTATTTATTTTGATATTTTAGATGAGATTTATAATTTCCAAAACCAAGTAATTGAATATATTGATGAACAGACTTTAATACCTATAGATTTAAAATTAGACAGCTATCATATAAAAGGTAATATAAGTTTTAATAAAGAAAAAAATATTCAAGTACAATATAGATATGTAAAATTAAAACCTTTTAATCAGATTAAATTATGGATTGAACATTTAATACTCTGTACTCATTTTAATGATAATTTAGAAAAGGTAAAATTAAAAAGCATTTTATTATGTAAAGATAATAAATTCGAATTAAATTTCGTTGAAAACAGCAGGGAAATATTATTAAATATTATTAAAAAATATTATTTGGGATTATTAAATACTTTGTTCTTTTTTCCGGAAACTTCCATGAAGTTTGCACAAACTCTTTTTAAATTAAATAATAATGACATTCTTGTTTTAAAACAAACCGCTGATATAAAGAATGCTGTAATAAAAGCCGCTAATGTTTGGCACGGCAATGATTTCAATGATTTTTCTGGCGAAAAAAAGAACCTATATTATAAATACTGCTTTCGTGAAGCAGAACCATTAAAAGCTTCTTTTATTAAAAATTCGATAGAAATTCTTTATCCATTGCTAAACCATTGCTAAACCAATGTTAAACCATTGCTAAACCAATGTTAAACCATTGTTAATTACCCAAACGAGGTAAAATAATTCTTGTTAATTTTCTTGACGTATAAAGTAAAAGAAGTTAATGTCAAAAGATATTGATATATTTCTCAAAATAAAAGGAGATGCGTATGGGGAAAAAAGCAATTGAATGGTTAAATAATGCAATTTTTTATCAAATATATCCCGCGAGTTTTTATGATTCCAACTCAGATGGAATTGGAGATATTCCAGGTATAATTAAAAAATTAGATTATATAAAAAATCTCGGGTGTAATGCATTATGGATAAATTCCTGCTTTGAATCTCCGTTTCAGGATGCTGGTTACGATATCTCAGATCATTATAAAATTGCACCAAGATATGGTACTAATGACGATATGAAGAAATTATTTAAAGAAGCAAGTAAACTTGATATACACGTATTGCTTGATTTTGTTCCCGGGCATACTTCGATACAACATAAATGGTTCAAAGAATCGTGCAAAGCAGAAGAAAACAAATATACTAACTGGTATATCTGGACAGATTCCATACGCGAAAGTAATCCGGACGATTTCACGACAGTTAACGGTTATGCAGAACGGGATGGTAATTTTGTAACGAATTATTATTATTGCCAGCCTGCTTTAAACTATGGTTTTGCAAATCCGGATCCTGATATGCCATGGCAGCTTCCTCATAATCATCCGGATATATTAGCTTTAAAACAAGAAATGACTGATATATTAAGATACTGGCTAGACATGGGTGCAGACGGTTTCCGTATAGACATGCCGTTTTCTATTATTAAAAACGATAATAATTGGTCACACTCAATAGATTTTTGGCGGGAAATTAGAAAGATGCTGGACGGTGAATATCCGGAAGCTGTATTAATATCAGAATGGGGCTCTCCTATTCATTCAAATAAAGCGGGATTCCATGCGGACTTTATGCTTCAATTTCATTGTGAAGGTTATACTAGCCTTTTTAGGAACGAAGATTATATGAATAATGAAATACAGGGTAATAGCTTCTTTAATCAGGAAGGAAAAGGAAATATAATTGATTTTCTAATTGAATATATGGATCATTATAAAAAAATAAAAAAAGAAGGTTATATTGCCTTGCCTTCCGGTAATCATGATATTACAAGAATAAGTCTTGGCAGAACAGAAGATGAAATAAAACTTGTTTTTGTTTTTTTACTAACTATGCCTATAATACCGTTTATTTATTACGGTGATGAAATAGGTATGAATTATATCCCGGATCTCGTTTCTAAAGAAGGCGGATATAAAAGAACAGGATCAAGAACACCGCTTCAGTGGTCTAATGAAAAGAATGCTGGTTTTTCTGATGCGCCAGAAGATGAACTTTACCTACCCGTAGATTATGATGAGAATGCCCCAAATATTGCAAATCAACTGGAACATGAAAACTCAATATTAAATACTATTAAAAAACTTATACGAATACGAAAAGAGAATCCTGCTCTTCAGGCAGATGGTAATTTTATTCCACTTTATGCAGAAGAGAAAAAATATCCCTTTGTTTATTTAAGATCGCTCGGTAAAAAAAAGGTACTAATTGCAGTTAATCCATCAAAAAAAAGTGCAACAGCAAATTTCAGACTTCCAAAGGCAGATGCATTAATGGAACTAAAAATGGTTAATGGTATCCGTTACAAAGAAAATAAAGGTATTCTTACTATTCAGATGAAAGGCCTGTCATATGGCATTTTTTATTGTTAATGAAGAATATTTTTTTATACTTTAATAAGTTCTTAATTCTATTATTATTGATTTCCTGCTCTACTTCGAATATTATTAAAACAGATACTGCAGCGAATGAGAATTTATCTTCAGAAGATGTTCAGGAAATTAAAGATTTAAATGAATTTATTACTTTCTATTATCTTGAACCTAAACCTGAATATTCTGGAATCGCTTTAAAAAAATATTTATATTCAGAACAGTTTCTATTATCAGATGATAATATTATAGATTGGCCAATAGTATATTTTTTTGCTAAAATTGCAAAACTTGAACCATCAATATTGCAAGAGTATAAACTTATTTTTTTAAATTTGAAACTTACTAAACAGCGTTTATTTCTACTTAATGTTTTTGTTATTTGTGGGAATGATGATATATATAATTTTCTATCGGGCATAATTACGGAACCCGAATATACAGATATTACCGAAGCTATAAATAATATATTAACTAATGGTTTTGCTACGGATTATATTCCGATATTGGCAGATGTAACAAGTCTTACAGATCTTGATATATTATGGTCCGATTTCTTTGTTACTGGTTCTACTGCTTCTATAAATTCTATTATAAATGTTGTTAATTGGGATGATATGACAAGAATCCTTATTGAACAATATATTTCCGGTAACAATTCACAACCTAATAAAAATAATTTAATAGTTATACTCAATAATTTCTTCGATATAAAAATTGATACAGATACAAATATTATCTTAAATAACACCGATATTGATATTAAACTTGCTATGTATCTTTCTAATAACAATGATGATTCGACAGGATTTAGACAAGTAGATGAGATTATCCGGATTAGCAATGATGATTTATTATACCTGTCTATAAAAGGTGCTGCCTACTGGTCATTACAAAGCAATTTAATACAGCATAAAAAGGTGTTTGAAATTTGCAAAAATAACATAGATGCTTTCGGCACAAAAACTACAATATCAATTTTAAATATTCTTTTATATTATTATAGTAATACTGAAGAACCTGAATATACTTTTAGTACTCTCGAACGAATTTGCAAACTCGATAATTATGATGAAAAATCTATTTTTACTCTTGGTAAATTATATATTCTTAAAAATAATATTAATTCAGTATTAACACAATTAAATAGATTAAACGAAATAAATAGTAAGTATTTCCGCAGCCTTAATTTTGAATATTTTTTTATGATTTACAAAGCTCTGAATATAAATGATACAATTTCATTATCAGATACTGCTCAAATTAATGATGTTAAAAATAAAATAAATTCTTCTATTATTGCAGAAACATTTAGCTCGAGGGCTTTTCTTAATTATTATACAGATATTGAACAGAGTAGAATTGTATGGAACATGGATTATAATAATCCGGATAGATTTGAAGTTGAACAAACAATATATCTGGAATTAGAATCCTTATACGATATTTGGATAACAATCCAGGATGATCACTATGTTAACCAGGGGTTCTGGTTTAAAAGCCCTGGCGGAGAAATAGATTTATGGAGAGTAAAAACAAATTATTTTTTAAAAGTTAATAATTGGGTAGAACTTATTATAGCTAATTTTAATATCTTAGAATTTAATACTACTGTAAATGAAGAATTTATTATTATTACATTTACTCCGGATTCTGTTAATGTATTTATGCAGAGCTGGTGTTTGGATTCTTTTAATAATTATATCGAAGTCTGGCTGGATAGAAAAACATATGTAATTAATAAATCAATATTAACATGTAATAATTTTGATGATAATGGAAATGAAGTGAGTATAGAATACATACAGCTCTTTCAGGATTATAATTTGGATTTTGGGATTCTTATTCCTGATGTTTTATTTGATTTTGAAAATTAATTTCCTTTTAATACAAGTAATGTCTGGTCATCATGCTGTTTTGCACCTTTAACATATTTTGCAAGATCTTCTTTAATTTTATTGAGTATTTCTTCTGCAGACAGAAAAACACATTTTTTTAACACTTTTATTATTGATTTGGTTTCATATTGATCGCCGTTTTTATTCATTGCTTCAGAAATACCATCAGTATACATTACTAAAACATCACCTTCGCTAAGTATAAAACGTTTTTGCTTATATTGTGCATTCATATCTACTCCAATTGGCAATCCTTCTACATCAATATAAAAAAACTTTTTCTTTTTTTCTCTATATAAAATCATAGGTATATGTGCTGCATTTGAATACAGAACTTCTCTTGTTTTCTGATTAAAAACAACATATCCTATAGTAGCAAAATTTCCCTCTCCTACTCTTCCAGCAAGGCCTTTATTTAGCCAGCTAAGCATTTCAGCAGCTCCTCTTTCCGTAGAAGAAGTAAGTTTTATTATAGTATTAATCATTATCATTACTAACGCGGCAGGAACTCCTTTACCTGCAACATCACACATAATAATAGCTGTTTTGTCTTCATCAAGTTTTATCAAATCGTAATAATCACCGCTTACGCCTTTAAGAGGATTAGAAAAAGCCTTTACAGTTGAATTTTTTAATTTTGGTAGCGTTCTTGGCAATAATCGTTTCTGTATCTGTGCAGCAATACCGACTTCTCTTTCCAGCTCGTGCTTTTCCAGTAATTGTATATGCTTAACAAGATTATCTATTGTAAGAGTAGCATATTCTGCAAAAGACTGAATATGATTGTAATCCAGATCTGTAAAAAATGTATTTTCCTTTGTTTTTACAACAGAAATTGCGCCAATTACCCTGTCAGAAATAACCAGAGGAACTATGGCTAATGAACTTATATATAGAACACTTTCTTTGTTAAGGTTTTCATTTGCAAGTTTGTCATTATATAATGTGTTTTGAATAAATACAGACTTATTTTCTGCAATTGATTTTCCTATTATATTTTCACCCATTTTTACAGGTGTATTTTTAACATATTTGATAAGATGCTGTATTTTTTTATTTTTTAAAAAATCAGTGACTAACCAGGTTGGAGGAAAAAATCCAACAAGCCCCTCAACAATTATATTTTCAGGGTTTTCCTCATCTATTAAAAGTAAAATACATCCGTCTGCCTGAGTATTTTCTGCTGCTGATTCAGTAATTAGTTGGATAACTTCTTTTATTTTGAACTTGTCCGACATTGCAGAACCGACTTTTTTCATGTAACTCAAAGTGGAATCCAGTTTAGTTTTTAAGGTATTTACAAAAATATCGAAATTATTTGCTAATATTCCTATTTCATCATTTGATTCAATTCCAATAGTACTTGAAAAATTCCCGTCTGCAACATTTTTCATACCAGTTTCTACTTTTTTTAAACTGCTGTGTATCATTTTTGTAAACAATAGAGAAAGAATTACAATAACTGAAATAATAATCGTAATAAGTATATTTGAAATAATTGAAATTGTACCGCTTTCACTTGTTATCATACTCTCCAGATCCTCAATCAGTTTTCTGTATTTCATATCAAATTCATCACTTAAATGACTAATTCCTTCAAGGACCGTTATACGTAAGTTAAATGCATATTCATCATCAATATTCGATAAATCTATAAATAATCCTCCTTTTTTTGACAAATCAGTTTGCATGCCATACTCTTCCATACCGGCTAAAATAGTATCAAGCTTTTCAGTTGCAATACTCCACTGTTCCTTAATTAATGTAAATTGTGCTTCATTTAGAGAGCCAATAAACAAATCTTCAAGAACTTTCGACTCTAAAAATTCCGCTACATTCACAGAAGTACCAGTATATACTTCCTTCCAATGGTCAAAAATCTCATTTAGATTATTTTTTGGAGCAATTAATAGTTCTTTAGTCCAGCTGTTAAGCCTTGAAACAGAAGAAAGAGCTGATAATCCATTGTGAAGCTGCATCATTAATGCTGAGGTTCTTGAATCCGAGCAATAATCTAGTGTTATAATCATTGTAAATCCAAGAAGAACTATAATAATCATAAGAAACAATTTTGTGCGTATAAACATAAACTTAAAACTCTTCCTCTACATTGTATTTAAATTATTTATAGAAGTGAAATAATATAAATTAAATATAAAATTTATAAATTTATTAACATTCTACTAATTTTTTCGCCAAATAATCAGCATTACATAACTTTTTTTTATTCTAAATTAGCTGTTTTTTATTGTCAATAAATTATTATAATAAAATATTACAATACTTCTTTTCTTTTCACTTTTTTCTTAAGGATTTATAATAATATATGAATAGTATTATTATAGCATTAAATCCAATAATAATGAATTCTTTATATTGACATTGTCTTTATAATGTACTATAAATATACCTAGCTTTAAGTCTTGGAGGATTATCAAATGGCAACTGTTGAACTTAAAAAGATAAGAAAGGTATATGGAGGAAATGTAACTGCTGTTGAAGATGCAAATTTTGTAGTAAATGACAAAGAATTTGTAGTTCTCGTTGGTCCTTCCGGCTGTGGTAAAACTACCACATTGCGAATGGTAGCTGGCTTAGAAGACATTACAGCCGGTGAAATTTATATTGATGATAAAGTAGTGAATGATGTCGCACCAAAAGATAGAGATATAGCTATGGTTTTCCAGAACTATGCACTTTATCCACATATGTCTGTTTATGACAATATGGCATTTGGTTTAAAAATACGAAAATATTCTAAAAAAGAAATAGATGATCGTGTAAAAGAAGCAGCCCAAATACTCGATATTGGAAATCTTTTGCACAGAAAACCAAAAGAACTTTCTGGTGGACAAAGACAACGCGTTGCAGTAGGCCGTGCAATTGTTAGAAAACCAAAAGTATTCTTATTTGATGAACCATTATCAAACCTTGATGCAAAACTTCGCGTACAGATGAGAGCTGAAATATCCGGTCTTCATAGCAGACTTCAGGCTACTATGATTTATGTTACACATGACCAGGTAGAAGCTATGACTATGGCTGATAAAATAGTAGTGATGAAAGATGGTATTATCCATCAGATTGGCGATCCACTCACATTATACAATAATCCTGTTAATAAATTTGTAGCAGGCTTTATCGGTTCCCCGCCAATGAATATGCTTAATGGAACAATTAAAAAAGAAGATGGCGCGCTCATTATAGACGAAGGTGATTTTAAAATTGAAGTAAGTAAGAATGATACAGAAAAACTTAATCCATATATAGATAAATCTATAATCTTTGGAATTAGGCCAGAAAATTTAATTTATCTTGATAAGCCTTCGGAAAAAAACTGTATTACTACTACGATAGCAGTAATTGAACCGCTTGGAGCAGAAACACATTTAGATGTTATGACAAAATCCAATCAGTTAATTGCAAAATGTGCTCCAAAAAACGATTATGTTGTTGGAAAAAAGGCTTATTTTGAACCGAGATTAGATAAAATCAATTACTTTGATACAGAAACCGAACTGGCAATAAATTAAAATAAATCAAAATTTAAATATTAACGCTGCTAAATTAATAATAATTGATTTAGCAGCTTTTTTTTGAAATCAATTTCCTTGCCTTTAAAAAAAATCATGTAATAAAAAAAATAACAGTGTATATTTTTTTTCTTAAACCGATTAATATAATAGTACATCCATGTACTATTATTTGTATTAATGTGTCCGCCCGACCACTAAAATACTTAGTGGACGGGCTCCACTATTTCATAGGAATTTCGGTTAAAATTCCTGTACAATAAAACATAAGGTGAAATTATGATTTATTATGATGATTTAAAAAGAAAATTAATAAGTAAAGCATTTAAGCAGTTTAGAAAAGTATATCCATGTGCCAGTGTAAGTAATTTTTCTGAATGCTTTAGTGTTTTTAATAACAAAATTTATTTTTGGTTTAATACAGAAGACGGCAACACTCATGTTTTAGACTCAAATATTTAAAAATCAACTATTAAGCCGTAATACCCAATAGTTTCTGTATTTAAATACACACGGCACCTCAGGATGTTTATTCTTCGTAAAAGAGTTGTCAATATTGACAATTCACTATTATCTTATTAGACTGTATATAATCCAGATTAATCAATTATATATTTTTAAACTATGAATATAGAAAATAATAAACTTCATACAGCCTTAAAAACAATTCTAAGTAATAAGTATTTTGATGAATATAAATTTCTTAATGTTAATAGCATAAAAAGAGAATTCAGGAAAAAGGCCATGCTCTTTCACCCGGATAGAGCTAAAATAAATGGTAAAAATGAAGAATTAATATCAGAACAGTTTAAAAGACTTAATAATGCTTATAGTTATATTTCACCTTTTTTAAAATCAAAAAAATATATTTCAATTCCATATAATAAACCATATTACAAACATCAGTACACAAAACATAAATACAACAAGACATTTTATAATTCATATAAAACAAGAGTACTACCAAAATTAAAGCTCAGGTTGTGCAGATATCTTTATTATAAAGGCATAATTAATTATAAAACAATAATTAATGCTTTAGTATGGCAGCTTCAAAATAGACCAAAAGTCGGTGAGATTGCTGTAATGAATAAATTTATTAAATTGGATAAAATATTAAAAATTATAAGAAATAGAAAAATCGGCGAAAAGTTCTGTGAAGCCGCTGTCAGACTAAATTATTTAAATACTCATCATGTTAGCCACATTATTAAAATACAAAATTCATATAATGCACCGATAGGAAAATATTTTTTAGAAAATAAATTATTAACAAGAAACCAGCTGCATTCAATCTTACTCGAATTAAAGAAACATAATTTAAAATACTAAAAAAAGCAACCTGATTAGTCAAACAATATATTTATGAAAAAAGTTGATCCTTTTCCAGGTTCAGATTGAACATCAATACTCCATCCATGCGCTTCTACAATTGATTTTACAGAAGACAGGCCTATTCCAAATCCTTTTTTATTATTAAAATTGTTTCCTCTATAGAATGGATCAAATATTTGTTTAATTTCCTTTTTATTAATTCCAACACCTGAATCAATTATTTCCAAAAGGAGCTTTTTTTCTAAAACTTTATCGCTAATAAAAGAAGCATTAAAAATAATAGTGTCATTTTCTTCTGTATATCTGATTGCATTATTAAAAAGATTTTCTAATGCCCGTATTATAAGATTTTTATCGACAGAAAGCTTTATGTCTTTCGGAACGTCAATATTATAGCTAAAATTTCTTTTAAAGATAATTGAATCATCTTTGTATATTTTAGCAACAGATAATAAAAGCTCATAAAAATTTTCTTCTACAAGCTTCATCTTCCACTCACCCTTCTCCATTTTTACAAAATCAATTAATTCAGAAATTCTGTATGCTAATAATTCTGTTTTATCCTTTATTATTGATATATATTTATCTAATTCATCTTTATTTTCTGCAAATCCATCCTGTATTGCCTCTACATATCCTTTTATTGATGTTAAAGGAGTTGATAGATCGTGCGATACTGCCATTAAAAATCTTGATCGCTTTACCATCTCATCTTTTAATTTTTCCCGCATTACATTAAATGATTTTTCTAATGATGATATTTCATCATTTCCCTTGATTTTTAATTTAAAATCGAGATCACCGGACGCGATTCTTTTTGTTGCACTTTCCAGTTTAGTAATAGCCTTGCTTACGGAATTAACCATAATTATACCGAAAACAGAAATTATAATTAATAATCCCAGAAAAATGTAGACAGAATTCTGCATTCTCTGTAATCCTTCATCAATTGTATGTGTGATTTTTTTAATACCAAGAATTAGTATTCCATTTTCATTATACTTCTCAAATTCTCTGTATTCAACTACAAGTCTGTAATCTTCATTATTCTTTAATATGGATTGTATAGCATCCATATAATCAACATTATCTCCAATTTTATAATCAGGAGTATTGGAAAGTACTATTTTGCTATCCGGATCTATCATTAAAAAAAACAAACCTTCCGGCGGCGGAGTAGTAATTAAAGCATTATTATTAGGTTCGCCCTCTGCAACATCCGGAAAAGTATGAATTAACCAGGACATTATACGAAAATAACTTGGAGCAGGTTCATTTTTGATATCAATAGCAATATTTATATAGATAATTATGAATGTAAATATTAACGGTACTATTACAATTCCTGCAATAAGCATTATAAATTTATATTTTAATTTCATCTTTTCTTTTCCGTCTCATTAAATTTATAACCATGGCCGTATACGTTTGATATATAAATAGGGTTTACAGGATCTTCTTCAATTTTTTTCCTTATTCTCTGGATATGGATTGCCACCGTAGTTCTATCACCATAATTATTATCTCCCCAGACTGCTTTATAAATATCTTCTACAGTTTGAGGTTTTCCTTTATTTTTAATTAGATAACATAATATTTCCGCTTCTTTCGGAGAAATAGGTACACGTATCTTTTTATCTTCCTTATTCAATTTTAAAATGTATCCTTCCGTATCAAATGAATAAGGCCCGAAGAATTCAATATCTGCGCTTTTATTGGAAATATCCGTATAACGTCTTAGATGTGCTCTAATTCTTGCTACAAGAACCTTAGGAGAAAACGGTTTAATGACAAATTCATCTGCACCTATCCCAAGACCAAGAACAAGATCTTCATCTGCTTTTCTGGAAGAAACAATAATCACCGGCACATCACTATGCTTTCTTAACTTGTTTAGGAACTCAAAACCATCAATACCAGGAAGATTTATATCCAATACAATTAAATCAAATTTATTTTCTTTGAATTCATACAATCCTCTCTCACCGCTGTCACAAATAACTATCTGCATTCCATCTTTAGATAAATACAAACTGATTAATTCGGCAATTTCTATTTCATCTTCTATTATAAGAATATTAGCTTTCAGAACTTGCCTCCTCCAACTGATACACTAAGTTCTAATTGTGTACTACTTCCCAACAAAGAATATTCGTCATATTGTTCACCATAAAAAACAGGTACGGATATTGATATTTTTGCATATTCGGAAGGTCTCCAGATTACAGAAGGTTTTATTTGTCCGGAGAAATCTGAAAAATTACCAATCCAGAATAATGCTATACTAAAATCCGAATCAAACATATCTTTATAATAAATAGTGCCTGCTCCATAATGTTTACCTCTGTTAATTAGATCTGCAGTTGATATTTCGTCAGTTTCTTTTAATGCTAAAATACCGGGAAAACTATCATGCCAGAGTTCATCGCTGTCATTTCTGTCATAGCCTTCACCATTATAATAATATTGTCCTATGAAGGATAGATTTATTTCTGAAATTGTATAATTAAATCCCGCAGTTCCGGAAAAAAAGAACTCATCCTCATTTGTAAAAGTTTTCACACCAAGGGGATAATTAATAAAATCTGATGTTGTTTCTATAAATGTTTTATTCGAACCATAGCTTAATACAGCTTCGCCGAATATCTGTACATCGGAAATTGAAGTGCTTAATGTAAGCATACCTTTTGGAGCATAATTATTTTTATAAAAACCTCCAACACCTATTTCTGTGCGCCCTAAAACAAATTCAAATTTTGATGCAAAACTTATTTCATCCGGTTTATCTATTTCATCTGCGATAGCATAGAAATACAAATTGTTAATTCCTATAGGTAGATGTGCTTTAATTGCTACCGGCCCTTCGAGTTCATCTTCAGGATTTTCAGGGTCTATTCTGCTCAGATTCAGAACATCAGCAGGGCTAAAAAAATATCCTACACCCCATTTTATTATCTGCTTTCCGGTTCTGAAAAATAGTGTTTTATTAATATTAAAATCAGAAAACATTTCTACAATTTCTACACCTCCGGAACTATTTTCTGATAAAAAATTAGAACTGTCTATATTAAAGGGATAGAATGCCTTTACCTTTAAAAAGAACCTGAAATCATCATCCGGCCGTGCATCTAAAAATATACTTGCGCCTATATCAATATTTAAATCCGATTCATCAGAATCTTCATACCAACTCCATTTTGAGGTAAAAGTAGAATAAAATTTACCTCCGATATCTGCACCTTTATTGACAAGAACTTCTGTTTCCGGTGAAACGTCCTGTTCAATTTCCTCATCCTGCTCTATCATATCGCCCTGGTCAAATAATGAATCAAGATCGTCCTCTGCTGTTAACGGCATTATAAAAGATAAAAAAATACAAAATATAATTGCTAATCGTTTATTCATAATATTATCCTATCTGTTGGCCTGTTCTATATATGCTTTTGTAAAAACATAATCCGGCAAATCCGTAAAAGATATATCTTTTAATGTAAGCTGAGTTCTATCCCCTTCTGTTAACTCATCTATTATCAAAATTGTAGAAGGAATTATTCTATCACCCACTTGAGTATAATTAGGATAGTACAAGGTTCTCATAAGTCTTCTTGTAAGGCTGTAATTTTCATTCTTTAAGATAAGATTGTTATCAATCCTTACCCATATTCTTAAAAACGAATATGTAACTTCATTATTATTAGCAGCAAGGTCTATAATATAAACGGGATACTTTCCTAACATTCCTTCTTCATATGTTTCGACATCATAATCAAATGCAAATGATGATTTCTGAAAATCACTGTTTTTAGCATGAGAATCCTGAAAATCATCCTTAGGTGTTGTGTGCGCAAACTGTCTGCTTTCCGGATCATAAAACCACAAGTTTTCATCTAACAGTATATAGCCCTGGCCTCTTTCTATTTCCGGCTCAAGAACAATTATTGTCATATTTTCTTCTTCGTCTCTTCTAAAGACTTTTGCCTGAGTAACTTCCATGTCTTCGCCTTCTTTTTCCGATACAATAGTATATACACATGAGAAATCCGTATCTGCAAAATTCCTCATTTCATCAATATCTATAAGTAAATCCTGTATATCTATTTCCAGTGCAAATACATTTATATTTACCAATATCAACAAAATTATAATAATTCTTTTCATATGCTCCTCCTTAAACTTCATACCAAAAGTTATTCAATGTATTTCTCATAGAGCTCACAAAGCTCACAGAGTATATCCATTAAAAATCCTTTGTGTACTCCGTAAGAGATATTTTTTCATACATCACTCCTTAAACAAATTTTTCCCGAAGTGCATCTACCGGTTTTAATTTAGATGCCTTTCTTGCAGGTATAACTGCTGCAAACAGACTTAGTGTAAATACAATCAACGAATTAAATAAAAGTTTATCTAATATTATTTTAAAATACGGATGACCGTTTTTCATAAATAAATAAAACGGTGAAGAAACTTCAATTTGTATTAAAGAAATTATAAACATTATTATTCCGGATACTATATAACCAGCTATTATTCCAAAAATGCAAAGAAAGATTGCTTCTAACATAAACAATTTAATTACTCCGCTTTTCTGCATTCCCAAAGCCCTTATGGTTCCAATTTCTTTTATTCGCTCGAGCATTACCATTCTAAATGTATTTATGATTCCTATTATTGTAATAAGAATTAAAATTACAAGAACAACAAGTCCGACGATATCAAGAATCTCTACTATTTCTATAAGCGGTTTCATCATTTCATTTATTGTTATTAGCTGATATTTTGTACCTTCCCAGAGTATTTCTTCTTCGTCTTCTGAAAGCATCTGTGACATTGCATTATGCATACCGCCTATACTGCTCTGACTTCCCATTAAACTTCCGCTGTTTTTTTCAAATAGCTGGAGCCGTTCTTTTAAGTAAGTAAATACTTTTTCTGCTGTAATTTCTGTTTCTTGCGTATCTTCAAGATAAATACTTAAAGTCTGATATTCATTCTCTTTTATATTAACAAGTTCATTAACATAATTTATATTTGCATATGAATTAATAGAACCGAGTATGCCGGGATCTACTGTTATTGCCGCAACTATAAACTCACCTACATTATACTGTCCGGTTATAGTTTCCATTTTTACAAGAAGAGATTCTCCAACCTGAACACCAAGCTTTTCTGCAATTGGTGTTGTAAGTATAATTGCATTCGGATTACCTATATTTGCAATATCCCCATCCACAACATAAAGCTGTTCTACAAATTTCTTTTCTTCCTGCCAGTTTACACCCTCTACTCTTTGCAAAACTGTATTCTTAGCAAATATTAAAGTCCCTGTAAAACTTGTACGCTTGGAAATATCTTCCGGATTTATTCCCGCCTTAATAAGCTGCTCTGTAATTATCTCATCATCTCTGATAATAGAAATTGTTTTGCCTGTTTCAGTTATTTCTTTACCGCTTAAATAAATGTGTCCTGCAAAAAACATCGATATATTATCTTCTACATTCTCTATTAACCCATCTGTAAAACCATTTAACAATGTTATTGCTATAATCCCGAATGCAATTGCACTTCCGAGTAGCATGCTTCTCTTTTTCTGTCTGTTAAGGTTTTTAAATGCTATTTTACTATATTTCACTTTAATGCTCCTTTTATCTGACCATCAATCTGACTTTTAATCAGACTTTTAATCAGACATCGCCTTAACAGGCTGTATTCTAAGTGCAATAATCACAGGATAGATACTCGATAAAATACTTATTCCCAAAATTATAGCCATCGCGTTTGAAATAATATTTAAAGATATTTGCGGATAAAGTATCTTTCCGCCAAAAAGTATTTCAAAGAATATGTTTGGAGCTGCTATCCCTGTTAGGTTTAGAACAAGGATTATAAGACTTCCTGTAATTATACCTATTATTCCAAACACACCGGATATGATTATATTTTCTAAAACTATCAATTTCATAATAAATCCTTTGCCTGCCCCCATTGCCCGCATGGTCCCTATTTCATTTATCCGTTCTATTATTGATATTACAAGTGTGTTCATGATTATTATTACTGCAACTACAGATATAATAATTATTATTATGTTAAAGAAAAACTGAATTACATATGCAAACCTGCCAATAGCGCCTGCACCTCCGAGCCAATCATCCGCAATAAGAGAAAGATTATTTTCTTTAATAAAATTATTTATATCATTAATAACAAGATCCAGATTGTTTACATTTTTTAATTTAATAAGAATAAAATGCCATGATCCATGTATAATATTTTCAATTTTTCCAACAGTAATTTCCGACATGGATGTATTTAATGATAAATCAGTAAAAACCGAATTTTTCTCTTCAATAATAATATCCCTGCTAAAAAGATTGTCTATATTTTCTTCATTTAGCTCTAAACTTATTAGCTCTATCTCGTTTTCTTCCAGATTGATTTCTGAAGACACAGTTAAGTTCATTCCAAGCAGCCCTCTAAGAGTTTCCGCATCTATAAAACCTATACCATTTAAAATCTCATTAGAATTATTAAACCTGAATATCCCTTTAACTTTTACTTCTCTTATTTTTATGCCAAAGGGACTAAATGAAGTAACTATTATTGCATCATTAACTCCAACATCAATATCATTTTCCTGCTTTATTGCTTTTATTGTTGATTCAGAGAGCAGTACTGCACCCCGATCACCATTCTCGAGCATATTTCCATAAATTATAGTCATATTATTATTAAACAGCTCTGAATATGTTTGTGGCTCTATACCGAAAAGTGTTACAGGAATATCCGACTTATTTTCATAATTTATTGCAACCCTGCCTGTTATCTGTGAAGTTATATTTTTTATTTCCGGATGGCTGCTGATAAATTGATAAACGGAAGAATAATCGGAAATAGCAGGTATTCCTCCTTCGATAGTCTGCTGTATCGAAGCTCCTAATAACGATACACGCCCCTCGGTTTTTTCACGTAAAAATATATTTCCTGTAAAATTATCAATAAATGATTTCTCTATGCCTTTGGAAGATGTCTCTAACATAGAATTGCCGGCAATAAGGAAAGTAATACCTATGGCAATAATTATTCCGATTATCAAAGTTTTTGTTTTATTTGCTATTAAATTTCTAACTGCAATCTTAATTATTGCCTTCATTCTTTTTCTCCTCGGAAATTACAAGCCCGTCATGTAGATGAATTATATGATCTGCAATTCCTACAATCGCAGGATCATGAGTAGAAAAAATGAAAGTAGTCCCCTGCTCTTTATTTATTCTTTTCATTAATCTGATAATTGATTCACCAGTAACAGAATCAAGATTTGCCGTAGGTTCATCTGCAAGTACAATCTTCGGCTTTGTTGCAAGGGCCCTTGCAATTGCGACTCTCTGCCTCTGCCCTCCGGATAGTTCATTCGGTTTATGGACTGCCCACTCTTTTAGACCGACCTGTTCCATCAAAAAACCAATCCAGTCTTTTGTTTCTTTTTTTGTTAAATTATTTTTCCCAAGGAGAAGCGGGAATTCTATGTTTTCATAAACATTTAAAACAGGAATAAGATTAAAAGACTGGAATATGAAACCAAGTACTTTATATCGTAAATTTGTTATTTTTTTATCCGTCAGATTACTTGTTAATATATTATCGATTCTAACTTCACCGGATGTCGGTGTATCAATACAGCCAATCATATTGAGTATTGTCGTTTTTCCGGAACCGGAAGGCCCTTCTATAGAAATAAAATCACCTTTTTCTATCGATATATCTATTCCTTTTACTGCTTCTACTTTGACTTTTCCAAGGGGGTAGGTTTTTTTCACATCTTTTAGGTCTACAATTGCCATTAGTAATCCTCCGTAATTTCTTATTTAAAAATAACAAAGGATTAAACTGTTTTCCATTAAAAAAGTATTAACAAATATGAACGTTTTGTTAATATTTGTATTTTTTATAATTGCATTATGGTTTTTTTGCCTATACTTTTAATTAGAGTACAATAATAAGGAGAAAAAAAAGGGGAAGAATTTCTTAATAATCATTCATCTAATTATAATTTGATTTACAGCTCGGAACTCTGCTCCGGGGTTCTTCATTATTGATGCCTTTTACTTAACCATTTTTGTAATGATTTTTGACTTTCTCCAGAATGTTTACCGGATAATAATCCGATGATACTAATATCTTCATCTAAATCATTCCAGTGAATTCCTGTGCCATTTCCAATCAATCTCCAATTTTTTCTTTCTTTGTCTGTTCCATTTGAAAGTCTTGGATACCAGATAATAGGTACAGAGATTGTTCTACCATCATTTAAATCAACAGTTAAAGTATCATCTGTTATATTAACATTCTGTGCTAAAGAATCTTCAATTTCAGTCATTAAAATACTCATTCCAGCTCCTTAATAGAATTTCTATATTATCACTAACAATTTTTATTAACGTATTTATTTCTCTTCTTGAAAAACCACGACTGTATTGTAATCTTATTGGTTCTAACCATATTTTGGCAGTAAATTTACCTTCTTCCACATGAACATGATATGGTTCCTCACGATCACTTGAATAAAAGAAAAATCTATAAGCACCAATTTTTAAAATTGTAGGCATTGAATATTTTCCAAATTATTTATAAAACTATAAAATATAATAGAAAAAGAATCAATTCTTTTCTATCTCAATGTAAAAGCAACTTCATATGATGCTTCATTAATAACTACCATTTATTTAAATAATCAGCAATTCTCAATATGAAAATATATTATAAAAAATAAAATAAATTTAGACACGGATTTACACACTGGAAATGAAGCAAAGCGGAATGGAGGATTAACGCGGATTAAATAAAATTTATACAAATATTATATAAAAATCCTTTTAAATCCTGTTAATCGAGGCTGTCCCGCAACCCACATCCTTAAAATAAAAATGTATAAAAACCTGTTTGAAAAATTTGACTCAGATTAACGCAGATTAACGCAGATTAAAATTAGATCCTTGTCTATAAAAATCATTTTAAGTAGTAATTTTGCTTAATGGCATAAACATATTTAAAAAATAAAAAAGAAAATCTGTGTGAATCGTGTAAAAGTTAAGGATATAACTTT
>SDBV01003654.1_pt1 | contig 22487 bp, 26 predicted proteins | sample 2277081 | NCBI WGS metagenome assembly SDBV01 (sample SAMN10402039, study PRJNA504765) | marine sediment metagenome | isolation source: marine sediment core GS10_PC15, 223 cmbsf | place: Arctic Ocean: Southern Knipovich Ridge | collected 2010 | reverse complement strand
GTTCCAAGATAACATACATGGATTCTTAGGTACAGCTTACTTTCAATTCGAGGTGACTGATGCCACATAAAGATAAGAAGAAGAATAGAGATTTCAAGCAAGAAAGAAAGACCCAGCTTAAGCGGGAAGGTAGGAAAGGTGAAAGGGATAGAGCACAAGCCCAGAGGAATGCGAAGAAGAATGGAACTAGAAAGACAGGTGATGGCTCGGATGCTGGTCACAAAAAGTCTGCTAAGTCTGGAGGGAGCACAAACGCTAGTAATCTCAAGAAGCAGAATAGATCAAGTAATAGAGCTGCTGGTGGTCGCTCTGGAAGCAAACAAGGTAAGGCTTCCGGAGGTCGTAAATCTTCTCGTAAAGGTGTAAAAAATAAATGAGTGAGGTCTTATGAGTTGGTGGAAGAAGAAGGACGTACCAGCAGAGTGTGAACATGATTTCATAGAGGAACGTTTTGAGTACTTCTCTAATAAAGAGAATGCAATATACGCAACAGTCACTTACTGTACTAAATGTAAGATGTATCTTAAACACATAATAGTTGATAGTGGTGTAAAGAACAAATAACTGAGAGACCTAGCTATATGTACGACACAAGAGAATGCCCAGTATGCCGTAAGGTAGATGTAGGTTGTGGTTGTGTAGAGGAGCAGCGTAGTAAGGCTTCCAGAGATACTAAGTTAGATAGGATACAGCAGAAGGCTAGACAGGATGCTAGATGTAGACATGCAGTGTCTAGAGGTAATGCAAGAAGATAATAGATCTGTTATGGATCGAGAGGGGTGAAAGAGCCAATAAAAGGTGTCCCTCAGCAAATAGCGTTTCACCCTACGCCTGTTCAAAAAAGGGTGCCCAATTCAAATAGGAGAGATCATGGCAACCTTAATGGATGACCAGAAGAAGTTTTTCAGTACACAAGCTGCAACAATAACATCTAGAGCTAATATCTATCAACTCATGCACGATAAGAGCGCTATCATAGCATTGACTGGTACTCTTGATGAAGCATTCGAGACTGGCGATAGGGATACAGAGTTACTAGCTTTTGAGGTTAGATCAGACGTAGATGATATTCGTATCGAAGTATTTGAGGGTGTCACTTATACTGGAGGCACTACTCCTAATACTAATAGCGTCAACACAGATAGGAATTCAACAGCGACTGCTGTTCTAGTAGCAGTTGTAGATCCAACAGTGACTGATCTAGGTACAAAGATAAGTAATAGACGACTCATCATAGCAGCAGGACAAGGCTCCTCTAATACTGGTTTACAGAGTACCGCAGCAGCATCAATTATGATGAAGAGAAGTACAAAGTATTTAATTAGATTCACCAACCTAGATAGTACAGCAGCAATCATGTCAACTGTAACTCTGTACTCAGAGTCGATAGCAGATTGAAGGCTAAACTGATAACACTCCTGATCCTCTCAGTATTAGCAATAGCATCTTGCTCCATGCTCAAGAGTGTTGGTGGAGCAGCATTAGGTGCTGTCGGTATTGGTGCAGAGAAGGGTATCTCTGTTGATGCACAGATTGGAGATAGAGCTAATGACGTACAGGCAGGAGGTACTAAAGGTGCTGGTGATATTACAGCTAAAGACTCAGCTACTGTCAATGTGAATACGACCCAAGCAGATGCTCAAGTAGAATCCGCTGGTGTTGTTAATGTAAAGAATTACGACCCTTGGATGCTTGGCTTACTCCTATTAGTCGTTACACTATTCGTACCTTCCCCATTGGGATTACTTAAAAGGATACCACTATGGCGTCGAGTTACATCCCAACGACAGTCAACCAAGGCTTCGGGGCAGAAGTCACAATAAATGACAACTTAGATAGAATTAAGATAGCTCTGGATGAGATGTTATCAAGATCAGATAGTACAGACAATGTTTATGAACAGTCTTTAGATATGGGCAATCAGCAGATCATCAATCTACCTGATGCCACTGTTGCATTAGACCCTGTACTACTGAAACAGCTCAACTCTCTAGCTATAGTAGAGGTAGTGCAAGCTATCCCCTTCGCAGCTACGATAGAAATAGACTTAGATCAGGTTACTTTTGCTAAGATAATCCTGACAGGGGACACTACGATAAGTTTCACAGGTACACCTAACGACGGTCAACCGATACTGATCTCTTTGCAGCAGGATGCAACAGGGAGTAGACTGGTTACTTGGGAGGCTAGAGCGAGGTTCAGTACAGACGTACCTGAGCCAGTACTCACAACTACAGCTTTAAAGTTAGATTATGTAGTATTCAGATTCAACGCAGATTCAAGTAACTTTGACCTAATGGCTGTAAACAGAGGATTCTAGCATGGCGGCAGGCGACGTAACATTATATAGTAAGTACCTTCTAGGCACCTCAGATCTAACGACTCTCTCAAGTATGGCTGTAGCTTATGGCACAGATACATTGAAGTTGATGATCCTGAAGGATACACACACACCAGATACCTCAGACTCTAGCATCCAAGAGCATCTAGATGATGTGAGTTCAGACGAGGTAATCATCACAGGTGGTTACACAGGGCCGATAACCTTAACTACAGTCACAGCTACACAAGCCTCTGATATAGTAAGTATCAATGCAGATAGTATCAGTATAACAGCAGATGCTTCAGGGTTTACTGATGGAAGGTATGCAGTAGTCTACAAGGATTCAGGAGTAGAAGCAACCTCCCCTATCGTATGCTTAGTAGACTTAGGTTCTTCTATTAGTATTGTAGTGAATGACCTACAAATCAATTGGGGTTCAGGTAAAGTGTTCACAGTGAGTAAAGCCTAATGACTATACGAATTATGGATGGTTTTGATCTCTATGCTAACCTGACAGGTGTTGCTCAGAAGTGGGGTGTTGTAGGTGCTAATTCGACACTCACAACAACTGGCGGAAGATTCGGAGGTGGGGCAGTTCAGTTCACAGGCTCCGTAAGTACGTTAAGACACACAGACACAGTAAATGAAGGCTTCATATCAGCAGGTTTCGCTTTTAAGGGGGATAACTCTGTAGATGTAAGGGCTTTCGGTTGGACAGATACGGTCAGTGCAGCAGCATCCGCCGACCTGAACGCAGGTTTGGAGATACTAACTGATGGCTCTCTCAGAGCAGAGGGGGATGGAGGCATCACTTTAGGTACATCAGCCGTAGGTTTAATCGTACCTAACGTTTGGCATTATGTAGAGCTTCAGGTCTCTAGGGCTGTAGCGCCTAGCGGGGTATTCAAGGTCTACGTGAATGGCACTTTAGTGTTAGATGTAACAGGTGATACACAAGAGAGTACAGCATCTGGGGCATTTCACATAGGCGCGGTGGGAACTGCCGACGCTCTACATTATTTCGACGATGTTTACATCTCCTCCGATGCTTCTGCATTACCTTCAGTGTATGGTGATGTGAAGATAGAGACTTTACTACCCGACGGGGATACAGCTCAGGCTGATTGGACACCTCTCTCTGGGACTGGCTTCTCTAACATAGATGACGCGCTAGGAACTAACGGGGATGGGGACACTACCTATATAAGTGATACAACTCTTAACAATAAGTCAGAGTTCGATTTAGGTAATTTATCAGAGACTCCAACAACAATAGCTGCTGTATCTCACTCCTCAAGGCACTCTAAGACAGACTCAGGGACAATAGAGTACACCCCATACATAGACAGTGCAGGAACTGAGAGTGCAGGTACAGCTACAGCACCTGCTGATGGGGCTTACGGTATGGTTTCTGACGTATACGAGTTAGACCCTAATACTGCTGCTGCATGGACTACATCAGGTGTCAATGCTCTCAAGTCTGGGGTAGAGATAACGGGGTGATGTCATGACTGATACTAGAATAACGCAGACGGCAGTAGAAGTCTTATATGACCCTCCCAGACCTGATATAAGAGTTACTCAATCAGCGGTAGAGGTCTTATACGAGCCTCCTAGACCGACTATAAGGGTCACTCAAACTGCTGTAGAGGTTCTTTTCGTCTCAGTCACTGCTACAGTGATAGATACAACACCTGCGATTATGAGCTATACAGGTGAACAGGCGACAATATTTACTGGGAGTGCTATATTTACTACACCAGCTCAGGTTAGTTATAACTCAGTACAGGCGAGCATATTTAGTGGTTTAGTTATACCGACTAATGCTGCGTCGTACACATATACAGGGTCTACAGCAGAGATTAGATCTTTCAACCCTAGAGCTAATAAGTTCTTCGCGTACTTCTAAGGAACCTTATGGACTATATAAATTTCACAGGATTTAAAGGGGTTCCTCCAGAAGATAGGAAGGAGCTTATAGACTCGAGAGGTATCTCAAGGACTGAATCTCTGTTCACTGAAGTAGTACAACCTACTTCTCGTGAGAAGTATCCACCTCTCTACTCTCTTAAGGAGGGTGGTAGAGATGGCCTACCAGCAGCATACCATGTGTACATGAACTCAGTGGATGAGACAGATGCAGCACTCAAGTTAGTAGGGAGCATGTCTCATTGGAGGAAGCTCTGTAGACTGAAGTGGTTTAATAACGGAAGACCTGAACATGGATTTGATGGACTAGAGAGTTGGCGAGCTGACATGGCTGCTAGAGATGCCTCAGAATCTAAGAGGGTCTTACTGGAAGAGTGCAACAAGAATAACGTATCAGCAGCACGAGCACTAGATAATCTATCTAAAGCAGCAAATAAGAAGGTAGTAAGACCTCGAAAGAACACCGATGTAACCGAGGAAGACAAGGCAATAGATAGGCTATTGACCGGAAGATAAGGATGGTTACACATGGAAAGCATAGGTTTGATAGAGGCTCTAGTAGCCTTGGTGGTAATTATGATGGGTTGGTTACATGTAAGACAGACGGATTTCAAAGTGCAGCTAGACAAGAAGGTTGACAAGGAAGATTTCACTGAGGTCAAGAGTGATATTAAAGCGATACTAAGCAGTATACTTGACATGAAAGTGGAGAATGCAAGATGGCAAGGTCTAGTGGACAGAGTAACAAAGAGCAAGCCAGGAAGCTTCTAGAAACAGACTTATGGGAATTTGCTAAGTACATAAATCCTCACTACTGCTATGGAGATATACATGAAGAAGTATTCAGATGGTTGGCTGGTAATAACGTCAAAGATCACCAACTCTTACTCATGCCTAGAGCACACCTCAAATCACATTGTATTGCAGTATGGTGCATATGGGCTATTACACGAGACCCTTCTACTTCTATCGTTTATCTTTCTGCTGTAGAGAAACTTGCTAAAGTACAGATCTCAGCGATGAAGCAGATGATGCTTTGCAGTAGATACCAGAAGTTGTGGCCTGAGATGCTGCATAAAGATGAAGGCAAGAGAGATAAGTGGACAGCATTTGAATTCAACGTAGACCACCCTTTAAGAAAGGCTAGGGGTATACGAGACTTCACAATGGCTGTACGAACAATTAAAGGGAGTTCTACAGGACTTCACTGTGAAGCATTAGTACTGGATGACGTAGTGATTCCACAGAATGCTTACACAGAGACGGGTCGAAGAGAAGTAAGAGCAGCAGTATCTCAGTTTGCTTCTATTAAGAATCCAGATGCTATAACGAAAGCTGTTGGAACTATCTACCATCCAGATGACATTTACAGTGACTTCAAGAAGACACAAGTTAAGCTCTGGAATGAAGATAGATTAGAGTTCGACGGAGAGTCTCCTCTTTGGGAGATAAAGCTCCACGAGGTAGAGACCTTCGGTGATATGATGGGGATATACCTCTGGCCTAGAACTGTCAGCCCTCTTGACGGTAAGGGGTATGGATTCAACCCAGCGACTCTAGCTAAGATTCAAGCTCAGTACTTCGGTCTAGGGGAGAATGCTCAGTTCTATGCTCAGTATTACAATGACCCTAATGATCCTTCAAGTGAGAAGATCAGTAGAGATAGTTTCCAGTTCTACAAACTAGAGTTAGTGCAATTCAATGATGGCAGCTACTACTACAAGGACAGAAGGTTATCTATAATAGCTGCTATGGACGTAGCTTGGACTGTCAATAAGAGTTCAGACTACACAGCAATAGCAGTTATAGGTACAGACTTCGAGAATAATACTTATGTACTATCTCTTGTTAGATTCAAGACTCAAGATTATGACGAGTACTACAGCCACGTGGTAGGTCTGTATAACGAGTGGGGTTTCAGGAAGTTGTACATAGAGACTAACGCAGGCGGTACTCTTGTTGCTAATGAAGTCAAACTTAGGTTAAGGCAGAATGGAGCAAACCTAGTAGTAGAAGGAAAAGCTGCTACAGGTAATGAAGGTAAGAAGGAAGAGAAGCATAATGCTATCCTAGTCCCAAGGGTTAAGAATGGCACAGTGTACTTCACTAAGGGAGGTTTAACCTCTGTAGCAATTGAAGAGATTGTACTAGAGAGACCCCCACATGATGACCTTAAAGATGCACTAACACTAGCAATCTCTAAAGCGGTTGCACCAGCTCGGAAAGCTTACTCAGATGATAAACAAGTGACTATCCGGTACAATACAAGGTTCGGAGGAAGGATTAGATAATGTCAGGTGGAGATAGTTTAGACCTAGATAGCATCTTTGATGCAGCAGATATAATGGCTGAAGACATCGCTAATGTCTACCTTGAATGGAATGGTTCGAGAGTAGATGCTAAAGATCGCTGGAAAGAGACAACCGAGTACTTGTATGCAACTTCAACAAGAGAGACTCAGAACTCCAACGTAGGTGGTTTTGATGAAGACTCAGATGGTTGGAGCCATAGCACTCATATACCTAAATTAACACAGATAGCAGATAACTTATCAGCAAACTACATGAGTGCTGTTTACCCCCACGATGACTTCTTCAAGTATATCGGAGAGGATCAGGAATCAGTAAAGAAAGAGACTCGTGAGAATGTAGAGAGTTACCTGAAGTCTAAGCACAGAAACAATGGTTTCAGGAACACACTACAGCGTCTGATTGACGATTACATCCTCTATGGTAATTGCTTTGCTGTAGTCAGCTACGAGGAAGAGTCTGTAGAGGCTTCTGAGACAGTTAAACAGAAAGGGTACATAGGGCCAAGGGTAACACGCTTAAGCCCCTACGACATCGTTTTTAACCCTCTAGCGAGGGACTTTGAACATGCTCCAAAGATTATACGTTCTTTGAAGACTATGGGAGAGTTAGCAAGAGATGTTGAGGATAGACCTGAGTTAGGGTATGAGGCTGAAGTCTTTAAGAAGATGGCTACAGCAAGAACCAACATGATGACAGTAAATACTGAGGATTTTGATAAACACTCTCAGTTGACTTTTGATGGTTTTGCTTCTCCTAGTCAGTACTTCAAATCTGGTATGGTAGAGACTATGGAGTTCTACGGAGATCTCTATGACCTACATAACGGAGTCTTCCTAAAGAACCACGTAATTACGGTAGTGGATAGAACTTGGGTTATAAGAAAACAACCCTTAGACACTTGGTCAGGAAGACCTTACATCTTCAACGCAGCTTGGAGAAGTCGTCCAGACAACCTCTGGGGGATGGGGCCACTAGATAACCTAGTTGGTATGCAGTACCTCATCAATCACCTAGAGAATGCGAGAGCTGATGCTTTTGATCAGATGCTTGCCCCAACTAGGGTGGTAGTAGGTGATGTCGAGAAAAGTGGAGTGTCAGCAGGACGACCCGGTGGTGAGTATCTTATCCCCGCTGGTGAAGGTAGCGTTACTAATTTGCTTCCTGATACTACTGTCCTTACTGCCGATATTCAAATTGATAGGAAGTTTGAACAGATGGAGGAATTCGCAGGTGCTCCAAAACAAGAAGCTGGAATACGAACTCCGGGTGAAAAGACTCTGGGTGAAGTCGATCTTCTATCTAGGGCTGCTTCACGTATATTTCAAGCTAAGATTACGCAGCTTGAAGAGTTCATTGAAAAGATACTTAACTCAGAGTTGGAAGTCGCCAAACGATTCCTAAACACAACAGATGTTATTGCAGTGCTAGGAGAGGATGGAGTTAAGAACTTTGTAAACATAACTAAAGAAGATCTTAAATCTAATGGTAATTTGATTCCTATTGGTGCTAGACACTTCTCAAGACAACAACAACTAGCCCGTAACTTACAACTGTTACAACAGAGTTTTGCACAAGACCCTATGGTCATGCAACACTTCTCCTCAATCAAACTAGCTAAGGTTCTAGAGGAGTTGATGGACTTAGATAGCATGGATACTGTTTCACCTTACGTGCGTGTAGGAGAGCAGGCAGAGCTTGCTAAGTTGACTAACGCAGCTCAGACTCAAGTTGAAGTAGAAGACAACATAGATGTAGGAGGAGAGGATGAGCAAGACCCAGAAGGACAATCTGCCCCAGTGCCTCCAGAACAGGCTCAATGAGAGTGATAAGTCAGCTTACCAACAGTATTACACAGAAGGGTCTACGAAGGCCATACGCAAACTACTCATAGAGGAACTAAAGGCTAGGATAGATCAATTAACAGTAGAATCAGAAAACAAAGAACGCTTCGACATACCTGCTTGGACGGAATATCAAGCGTCTAATATAGGGACTAGAAGAGCAATGAGAATACTAATCAGATTATTGGATTAATAATATGACTACAACTTTTTCCCCCGCAGACCAAGGCGGAAACACTGGCGGAAGCCAAGGAGCTACTTTCGGAGACCAAGACTCAGGTGACAACCTAAGTGCAGGTGATGAAGGGGCAAACAATCTCACAACTGAACAGGTAGCGGATATAGTTAAGCGTGATACACATGCTCAACAGCATATCAAGAATCTGGAAGCTGAGACGCAGACCTATAGAGAAGAGTTAGAAGTTCTCCGTAAGAAAGCTGATGCAGCCTTAACAGCAGATGAGATTCTGGAGAAGATCTCTGCAAGAGACAACGACAAAAGCGATATTGACGTTGAAGCCCTTGTTGAGCGAGTAACACGAAGTACTACGGATGCCCTTGAATTAAAGGATACTCAACGAGTACAGACAGAAAACTTTAAAGAGGTTTCTGCTTCTGTTCAATCTAAGTTCGGTAAGGACGCAGATGTTGAGATGGCTAAGGTAGCTTCAGAAAATGGTATGACATTCGAGGACATCATTCAGATGGCCCATACCAACCCCAATCTTGTGTTAAAGCTTTGTAATGTTACGAAAGAAGTTGCACCAGTACCTGCTCAAGGTTCTGTTCTTACTTCCCAGTTCACAGAAGCACCTGCACCTGCTAAAGTCAACGTAATGGAACTACGGACTACTAGCGCACTTGTTGCAGATTATAACAGAAGAATGGATGAGTTTTTAAAATCTAATCAAGCTTAAGGAGCTTTATTATGCCTGGTAACAGTACACTAAACACAGATCCGGCGATTCGTGCTTTAGTCCACTCCCAGACAATGCTAGAGGTTTTGCAGGATAGTTTTCTACCTGATGGTCTGTTTCGCAATGTCGGTGACTTCGGTGACGGCACTCAATTACAGGTACCTACTATCGGTGAGATGACTCTCTTCGATTTGGAAGAGAATCAACCTACTCCTACCTCTGCCATTGATACTGGTAAAATCTTTTTGGACATTCGTGAGCATGTTGGCGTTGCTGGCTACATCACTGATGAACTAAAAGAGGATGGATACAAAGCAGCAGCAGTTGAATCTGCTATTGTCCCACAGTCTCTACGTGCTATCAAAGAGCGCTTCGAGACAGACATGCTTGCTACAGCAGTAAGCTCAACTAACAGTATGATCACTCTAGGTGACACTAACGACGTAAACGGTTTCAACCACCGTTGGGTTGCTAATGGTACTAACCAGACTATCACTCTGGAAGACTTCATCTACGCTAAGTTAGCGTTTGATAAGGCCAACGTACCTGATGAAGGTCGTATAGTACTGGTAGATCCTATTGTTGAAGCAACACTCAACAGTTTGACTAACTTAGTCAATGTCTCTAATAACCCACAATTTGAAGGTATCGTGACTACTGGTTTCTCCAAGAACCGTAGGTTCGTTAAGAATATCTTTGGTTTTGATATTTGGGTTTCTAATCGCTTACCTCGCATCACTAACGAGACCATTGCTGGTTCCGCTATTGGTTCAGGTGCCGCAGTTACTGACGGTGTGAATAACATCTTCATGTCTATTGCTGGTGATGAGACTACACCTTTCATGGGTGCAATGAGACGTATGCCTCGTGTAGAAGGATTCCGCAATGTATCAGAACGTCGTGATGAGTTCCATACTACATCTCGTTGGGGTTTTGCTATGCAACGTGCAGAGTCTTTAATCTCAGTTATCACTGACGCAAGCGTATTTGAATAGGAGTAAACTATGTCTAGAGAACAAGCTTCAATCGGTTCAGCACAGCATTATGGTGTCCGAGAAGCTAATACAGGCTTGGATAATTCCGTATCAACATACGGTGTTGTCTTACAACGTGAGTTGTATTTCGATTTTGAACAAGCTAATGCAGGTCTGCCTACAACTAATGCAGACACGGATGCTGGGACATTAATCATCCCAGCTAATTCATTAATTAAGTCAGCTTACTTAGAGGTGAATGCAGCTTTCACTTCAGGTGGTTCAGCTACCCTAGAAATGGGTGTAGAGGATACTGCTGGTGGTGCTGTCTCTGCTGCGGGTTTCGACTCGTTAGCAGTAGCAGCTCTAACCACTAAGAGCTGGCATGTACTTGATGGTGCCTTGATCGGTGCTACTGTAGGTACTGTCGATACTCAGATCTCTATTGACGATGCAATTGCTGTCTTTACAGCCGGTACTGCTCGTTTAGTTGTCGAGTATATCACTCCTACAGCGTAGGTTAAACAAGGGGGTTTCGGCCCCCTTTATTTTTAGGACGAAAAGATGGCTAAATTAACTCTCCTAGATATGACACAGACTATCCTCTCTTCAATGGATAGTGATGATGTGAACTCAATTTCAGACACTGAAGAATCTGTACAGGTAGTAGACATAATTGAGGATACCTACTTTGAGTTGATGTCTCAGAGAGATTGGCCTCACCTAAGTAACACTTGTACATTAGAGTCAGTAGGCAGTTTACTAAGCCCTACAAAACTCAAGATACCAGAGTTGGTATCCAGTATGGAAAGCTTGAAGTACAGTACAACTAAGACAGGAGATACTGATCAGTCTTACGCTGATATGATCTACCTAGACCCACAAGGTTTCATAGACCAATTGCTAACTCGTAGCACTTCAGATGCAGCGATTGATATTATAACAAGTGAAGCTACACCACTATGGATCTGGAATGATAGATCCCCTAGATGGTGGACTTCTTTTGATGATGAGTTCGTGACACTAGACGCTTATGATAGCGATGAAGAGTCTACCCTACAAGGTGTGAACTCAATAGTACACTGTGTTACGTCTCCTACCTTCTCAGCAGTAGATGCTTTTATAGTAGATATGCCAGAGAAGATGTTTCCTCTCTTGCTTGCAGAGGCTCGTAGAGCGTGTCACCTATACTTAAAACAAGCAGACTCACCTATAGATGCTAAGAGAGCATTGAGAGGTCTAAACAGAATCAAAGACAAAGACTGGAGAGCACACGATGGAAAGAAAACGGTCAACTTCGGAAGAAAATGATGTGACTCAAAGGGTTGTTTCAAAGACTAAGGGTGGAAAAGACTTCAAGGTTGGGCAGTATACCTCAGGGTATTTCTTCGTACACTTCGCAGATGGTGGACAAGTTCCTAAGAAGTTATGTGGAAGGTATATCAGATACGAAGATGCTGAGAACTCAATAAAAAGTTATGTAGCGAGTAAGTAATATGGCAAGAGTCTCAGTCCCAAGAAATTACTATACGTTTGTCGGAGGGAAGGTATCTGACAGTAACCCTATCAACCCTACACCCAACACCGCAAGAGAGTTGACTAACGTAGACCTAGAAGCAAACGGTAAGATTTCTAGGAGATTGGGTTTAGACTTCGAGGAGTCCTTTGTATTAAGTGCTGGGCCTTTCTCCTTAGCTGATCTACGAGGACTGACTGTTAATACCTTTGAGTGGTTCAATGTAGCTAACTCAGATTTAGCTACCTTCTTTGCTCTGAGGATAGGAGACACGATGTTCTTCTATGATGAGGGAGACCTACCGTTCTCAGGAGGTTTAGTAGCCTCTCTGGATATTAGCACTTTCTCCACGGATGTATTTAAGTCGCCTAACTCTCCTATACAGGCAGCTTCAGGCAGAGGTGTTCTCTTCGTAACAGGAGAGTTCTTCAACCCCTTCTTCATAGAGTTTGACCCTTTAACAGCTACCTTCTCTGGTACAGAGATTGAAATGAAGAGGAGAGACTTTGAAGGTGTTGATGACGGTTTAGCTAATGATACTAGACCCTCTACACTCTCCTCTAACCACCACTACAACCTCTTGAATCAAGGTTGGACAGAAGCTCATATAAATACGTTCTTCAGCTCACAGGGAGTCTACCCTTCCAATGCAGACATAGAGTCTCTGGGGTTTAAAGTAAACTCGGATGGAGACAGAGAGTGGAGTGCATCTGAGGTTGTTAATCAATCTCTAGGTAATACTCAAGCCTCTAAAGGACACTTCGTATTAGGGGTGTTTGAGGAAGACAGGATAGAAGCATCAGGTGTCTTTGGTTTACCAGCAGGAGGTACTACCTTCAGACCTAAAGCTGTTGGCTTCTATGCTGGTAGAGTTTGGTACGCTTCTCTTAAAGGTGAGGTATTCTTCTCAAGGATTCTTGAGGGACTGGATAACGTAGGTGATTGCTTTCAAGATCAAGATCCAACTGCTGAGGACTTCAATGAGCTTTTAGATACGGATGGTGGAGTACTCAGGATCTTAGATCTAGGGGCAGCAAGTAAGCTCCTACCAGCAGGACAGGGTATTGCTATCTTTGCCTCTGAGGGTATCTGGCAAGTCTCAGGAGGAGAGTCAGGGTTTACAGCTAACGTAACACTGCTGGACAACCTAAGCAGAGTTAAAGTAAACAGTGCTGGATCTGTAGTAAGAGCAGAGAGTATTATATACTTCTGGAGTGAGGAAGGAATCTTCCAGTTAGTACCAGATAAAATATCAGGACAACTTGTAGTAGAGAGCCTCTCAGCAAATAGAATACAGAAAGACTACAATGAGATACCAGCGATAAGCAAGACTCTAGTACAAGGCACTTACGATAGATTTGATAAGAGGATCTTCTGGTCTTACCATGATGGTCAAGTGTCTGCTGCTGATAACATAGAACCTAAACATAACTCTATCTTAGTCTTTGATGTAACACTCAATGCCTTCTGGGACTATAGGATATCTGATCTAAACCCATCTATAACTCCTGACCCTATATTCTTTTCTTCTACAGTCAAGAGATCCTCAGCTAACTCAGCAGAACAGACTGACAGTGTTGTAGTAGGACTGGATACCATTGACGTTAATGGAGTTCCTGTAGTAGTGACTACAACCTTCACTGGTGTAAACAACTCTACACTGAAGACTGTATGCTTTGTACCAGATGAGTTTGGTGTATACAATGTCACTTTTGGAGAGTTCACAAGTAGGAAGTTCACTGATTGGTTCTCCTACAACAACTTAGGGGAGAGCTACACATCTGTTGTAGAGACTAACCCAGAGTTACTAGGAGAAGGTTCTGTTGAGAAGCAGGCAACCTATCTCGTATCCTTCTATGACTTCAAGAGGAATGGTTATGGAGAGGTTCTCAATGATCCAAGGTTCGATCCTACAGAGGGTTTCAGGGTGTCTCAGGCACTTATAGAAGTACTGAGGAAGGGTCTACCTAAATCTCGTATAACACAAAATGCAATAGAAGTACTAAGATCAGGAACCCCTAAAAGTAGGGTTACTCAGAATCTAGTTGAAGTTCTAAGGGAGCTTTCATAATGACATTACTTTTTATAGACAGCTTTGATCACTACACAACCGCTGAGGTAGAGGACAAAGGCTACTCTAGGTTCTTTGCTGGACACTCAATAGAGGCAAGCGTAGGAAGGAGAGGTGGAAGCTGTATGGACTCTTCTGGAACAGCTTTGAATGGAGTTCTTACAAAGGCTATTGAGCCTGATTCAGATGGTTTGGTTGTAGGTCAGGCTTTGAGCATCAGCAGCTATCACGACTCCTTCTTATTTAGGATACATGACAGCGGTGGTACGCTAGTAGCTTGGGTTGAGCAGACTACAGCAGGAGAGCTTAAGTTGGTTTCTGGAGGCCAGACGTTGACTACAGCGGCAGCAGTCTTCACCCCAAACAGCTATAACTACTATGAGCTTAAGTATCTGAAAGGTACAGGTGCAGACTCCTTTGCTGAACTTCGTAAAGACGGAGTAGTGCTATTGACTATTACAACAGGGGACGAGACTGCGCAAGCCTCCTCCTTTTCTCCAGCAGATAGCGATGGTTCTTTCTATGGGGTGTTAATAGATGATCTATATTGCCTAAACACAGAAGGTACTAAGAATAACGACTATCTAGGGGATGTTAGAGTAGACGTTCATTTCACTAATGCTGATGGATCTATAACTAACTTCAATCCTAACATAGCCTCTGCTAACTTCCTTCTTGTTGATGATGTCCTGCCAGACGGAGACACTACCTTTGTAGAGTCTGGATCAGTATCTGATAAGGATAAGTATAGTGTCGATGATGCTACACTAGGAACTGTCATACATGGTGTACAACAAGTACTCCACAATAGAAAGACCGATGCTGGGACAATAGACATTACCTTGATCACGGAGACTCCAGCAGGTACTGGGGAGAAGACTACAAACAATACTCTAGCTTCTGATGACTATATTTACCACTTAGGTATTCTAGAGAAAGACCCTGATGATAATACTAACTGGACTGATGCAAAAGTGAATGCTGCTGAGTACGGGTATGTCATCACAAGTATAACAACATAGAGGTGATTTATGGCAGGTTCTCCAGCAGATGATCCGTTCACTAATCATGGTATCCAGATCACAGGTAAGTGGGGTTGGACTACAGATGTCCTGACAGGTAGGTGGACAAACCCTCAGCAGGGCATTAAGCCTACTAGGTACACTATACCCTCTGACCCTGATAACCCCAATGATGATGGTCATGGAATACGGGTATCTAAGTTAAAGATTCGAGGTCATGGAAGAGCACTAGTGGTTAGGTTTGAATCTGAAGAAGGTAAGGACTTTCAGTTGCTAGGTTGGTCTATTCCTTTCACAGCAGAGACTGTAACATGATATATGGTATAGAGAGTTTCAAAGATATAAAGGGTGAGTTAATACCTTACACTCTATCTGCTTGGGAAGAAGTAGATCAGATGAAGGGAACCTTTGAACTCAACCCTGATGTAGAGGCTTACGAGGCACTGGAATCAGCAGGTATGCTTAGACTCTACACTATGAGAGTCTCAGAAGGTACTCCTCTTATTGGTTATGCTCTCTATATCATTCAACCAGTACTGCACTGTAAAGGAAACTTCCATGCAGTGTCAGATGTAATGTTCATTGACAAAGAATACAGAGGGCTAGGAGAACACCTCCTAACCTTAGTACAAGATGACCTGAGAGAAGAGGGTGTAAAATGGTTCTCATTCACAGTTAAAGCTTGGTTAGACTCTGGTAAATTAGCAGAGAAGCTGGGTTGTCAGCTATTTGAAAGTGTTTACCAGAAGGAATTATGATATGGGAGCAGCAGCAGCGATAGTAGCAGTTGTATCTACGGCAATCTCAGTTAAGGAGAGTAGAGATGCCCGTAAACAACAAAAGAAGGCAGAGAAGATACAAGCTAAGAGAGCTGGCCTAGAGAACGCTAGAGCTAGACGCAGTGCAGTAGCTCAGTCTCGTAGGGCAAGAGCATCAGCAATAGCTCAAGGAGAGACCCAAGGTATTAGCGGAGGTTCACAGGTAGCTGGAGCAGCAGGTTCTATAACCTCTCAAGGTGCCAGTAATGTCTCCTTCTTGAACCAATTAGAAGGTTTCGATCAAGCTAGATTTGGTGCTCTCTCTTCCGCAAGAGACAGTCAGTCCAGATCCAATCAAGCAAGTGCAGTAGCTGGTGCAGCAACACCCTTTGCTGACTTCTCCTTCTTAAGTAGAGGAAATAAGTAATGGCAGACGAGAACATCCCACTAGAAGATGATCTACCTATTGAAGGTACAGAGACTGAATTAGATCTCCCTCTAGATTTAGAAGGGGGTTCTACAACTGCATCTATGAAATCGCAAGAGCATCTTCAACTAGGACAGGCAGCTATCTTAAAGAGCTATAATGAAGAGAGCCATGTCCTAGATGCTTACAATGAAATACAAGGTCATCCCTCGTCCATACAGCTACTCTCTGAGCTGGCTGCTAGTAAGTCTGATGTAGATATAGATGATCTCAAGTTCTCCCTCCAGGAGCAGCCGGGAGGCACTACAGGGGACATCCTAGAGAATGCAGAGATAACTAATGAGATGATAAATGAGTCTTTGGAAGATGGTTCCAACACTGCAAAGCAGATAGTTGATGCAACATCTACCATAGATACTGACCCTCAGGTTGCAGCTAAGATAGAAGCTCAGATTACAATCATGCAAGATATTCAGAAGTTAGCCTCAGATTACTCTGGGTGGGATCTAACTTGGGATATTGTTAAAGGTCTACTACCAGGTAAGCATGTATTCGATCAGAAGTCATTGACTGGTGAAGCTTTTGGAGCTGATGAGTTGTTGGCAGATGTTGTTATAGGTTTTAAGTCTATGACTGCTGAAGAACAACTAGAAGTATGGCCTACACTTAAGCAGGAGATTCTAGATGAACTACCAGAGAATAGAGCACTACCTTTACTGGCTGCTTTCATTGATCCTACTGGTGAAGAGTCTCTAGAGGACTTCAACAGCTTCTGGGCTGCATTTGATGTTGCAGACATTGCACTACTAGGTGCTGCCGTAGCTATCAGGATGACTAAGTTATCTAAGCAGCTTAATGCTATTAGAATGGCTAATGAACTAAAGAACAAAGACCTAGCAGCAGATGTTAATACTGCATCTATGATTGATGATACAGGTAAGACAGCAGAAGCAGCTAACATAGATCAGATTACAGCTTACAGTAACTCTGCTCCCTTCAATGTTACAGCTCTCGATGAGGCTTACACAGAAGGTCTGAGTGCTGCTACAGTGCATAGGATTGCTAAGGTAAAACAACAACAAGATCTAACTGCTCATAATATTGCTAAGAATGAGTCCTTCTTAAAAGAGGAGCTACTTACTCCAGTTGAGAGAGAGCAGGCTGAGTTAGCCTTCAGAGATAACCTTGTTGAGGATGGCTTTGAGAATATCAATGTAGCAGGGAGAACCTCTGACTCTACCTTCTTTGATTATACCCTAGTTAGAGATGGGGAAAGGATTGCTGAGACTGGTAGAATGGATCTAAAAATAGATCAGGTTACTGGTGTATGGGAACAAACCCCTAGCTCTATTGCTAAGAATGCCTTTACCTCTCCTTCTGTATTCATCAAAGGAACAGCAAGAGAGGCAGTAGACTCGGCAGTTAGGCTAGACTCCTCATCCTCTAAAGTTGCATTCCAACTTAAAGAGTTACAGACAGAGGCTCTAAAACCTATCTTAGGGAAGGGTGGTGCTAGGGCGCTACTACCAGTAGGAATTACTCGTAAGACGGCTAGAAGAGAGCTAGAGGAGCTTGACGGGGTACTCCTAGAGGGAGACAACCAGAATAAGCTATTCAGTTCCATAGAGATGAAAGCTGGTATCAATGGCGTTAAGATGAATGAGCATCAGATAGAGGCTTACTACAATGTTAGAAACCTCTATGATAATCTCTATGTAATCCGTAATGCAGAAGAGAGAAGGAAGCTAGTCTCTAGAGGTATGGGAGAAGTACTTCTAAAGGATGGGCCTCAAGTAGGCAAAGTCCATGAGACCTCTCAGGGTGCTCAAGCATCAATCAACACAGTTGGGCCTCGTAAGATCTGGTTTGAGGATGCAAGGAAAGCTGTAGATCCTTCTGAGATTGATATGGTTAAGATGTACGAGGAAGGTTACGTCCTAACTAAGATGAAAGATACTATAAAGGTAGCAGACACAGGTGAGAGTTTCACTTATGTCATATCTCGTAGGAGTGCTACTGGTGAGCTACCAGAGCAGATACTCCACTTTAAAGAGGGTTATGTACCTAGAGTAAATAAGAATGCTTACTGGTTTGTTAAGGCAGTAGAGAATGCTACTGTTGATGGTAAGCACATAGAGGATGGTCTTAGATCTACTCTACGCTTCTTTGATAACAAAGTTGAAGCAGATAAATGGGCTAAAGCTGAGGGTATAGCTAACCCTAAGAGGAAGCTTCAGGTACTTGAAGATAGAGAAATGGAAGCTCAGATAACAGGTAGCTCAGATATTGGTGCTGGTGGTGGTTTATACACAGGGCCAAGAGCAAAGAAGGCTATTCCCTTTGGTAAAGATGGTCTTCCTTCTGAGAGATTTGGAGCCTTTGAAGCCTTAAGTATGAACATCAACTCCCTTCAGAACCATGTATCAAGGAACTCTTGGCGTATGGGTATGGAGCAGAGGTGGGTCAACTCAGCTAAGGCTGCTGGATTTAATAAGGTAGACAGCTTTGACCCTAGACTCGTACCTCTGGAAACAGATGCTGGTCGAGGTCTTCGTAAGATGGGAGAGCAGATTGAAGAATGGTCTGGTTTCCCTACTAGGGATGAGCTGATATGGGATGCTACTGTATCAGATACTATTGAATGGGCTATGACGCCCGGCAACCTACATGGTGCAGCTAAGTTTTTAGATCGTGGTACGGGAGTACTAACTAGTAAGGTTGAAGCAGGATCAAGACTTTCCATAAATGGTCTGCACAACCTGCGTCACAAAGACCCTGTTGCAGCCGCTAGAGCAGTAGCTTTTCATACCCTGCTAGGTGCCTTCAACCCCTCTCAATTGTGGGTACAGGCTCAAGGAGCTTCCATAGCACTGACCTTAGGTACTAAGCTTAAAGATCCTCTTGGAGGAGCTAGAGCTATCAAGAATCAGTTTCTAGTAAACTTCTTAGAACATGCGGAGTCTCCTGCGTTAATAAAGAAGGTAGCGGCAGTGGGAGGTATGAAAGCTGAGGAGTTGACAGAGACCCTTGCTCTGTGGAAGAGATCTGGTCTTAGGGAGAGTATCCTACAGACAGCAGATCACGCAGCAGCAGCTAGAAGTCATGGTATAGGGTCGGATGCTCTAAGGAGAGCAGCAGATACTGGGTTGTTCTTCTACAGAGGTGGTGAGCTATTCAACAGACGTACCTCCTTTATGATAGCTTTAGAGGAATTCAAGCAGGTCAACAAAGGTGTTAAGATAGGTGATCCAGAGCTTAAGACTATTGTTACACGCGCTACTAACCTTATGCTTAACTTATCGAAAGCTAACAGGGCTAGTTGGCAGAGAGGTCTATTTTCAGTTCCTACTCAGTTCCTACAAGTTCAAGCTAAGATTTTAGAGTCTCTGTTAGGTTCTAATGCTCAATTCACAAGGGGTGAGAGAGCTAAGATACTCTTCGGACAGCTAGGTTTATATGGAGCAGCAGGTATACCAGCAGGCAACTTAGCTGTACGTTGGTATGCAGAGGCTATAGGTTTAGATCAAGCTGGTGTAGAAGAGCTTGATCCCACTTTAGTTAAAGCAATAAACGAAGGCTTCTGGGGTTGGTATGTACTCACTGCTTTTAACGCTGATATAGAGTTAGGTACTCGTGGTGCTGTTGCGTCAGGTCTTGAGACTTTCCTCTATGACTTACTGTTTACTGAAGCGCCTATAACAGAGAAGATGGCAGGAGCTTTTGGACAAGCCCCTAGTAGGTTCCTTCAATCTTACCGTAAGATAACACCGTTAGCTATGGGTGTAGTTGCCCAGAAAAGATTTCCAACCACGTCGGAACTACTCTTGGCTGCAAGTCATCTAGCTACTGTGACGTCTACATGGAGTAATGTAGAGAAAGCCTACTACATGCACAGCTTTAACCTGCTTAAGGATAGGAACGGCTACCCTGTTTCGACTAAAGATTTCAGCTTAGGGACTGAGATAGGTGTTATGTTAGGATTCCAACCTTCGGAGTCTAGATTGGTTAGAGACCTCACTACAATGAACAAGGAGCTGTCTGATTACAGAGGTCACATATCAACTACTCTACTTGACTCTTACTACAACTACACTCAGGAGCTTGCTCTAGTGTCTAGTGAGAGAGAGGAAGACGAGTTGATAGCTAAGTATGAAGACATACATGCGTTACTTTTACAGTCTCTTCCTACTGATAATGACAGAAAGATAGTAAGAAAGGCTTTTGAAGCTAAACTGAAAGCTAAGAGTAAGAAGGCTGTTGAGATTAATAAGTTTCTCAAGAACTTCAATGATGGTAGGTTATCAGACATACATACCATACACTCTAACTTTGTAACTAAAGGTATACTCAGGACAGGTGTTCTGGATGAGAAGGAAGAATAATGGCTAGAGTAGAAAGGTTACAGAAGACGCTATCGGTTCAGCCTACTGTTGCTTCAGTGGGTAGCCCTATTGCATCTGCTGATGATGGAGCAGCTATCAGGGCTGCTGGTGGGTTGGCTAAGACTTTCGTTTCTGAACAGAAGAAGTCTAATCTTGAGGATGAGCTTAGATCGTTAGGGGATGAAGTCTTTGCTATCAGTCAGGGAAGGCAGTTGGAGAAAGCAACAGAGAGGTTTACACGCCTTCAACAAGGAAGTGATCAAGGTGTTGTGTCCGATTCTATGAAGAATATTGAGGCTGAGAAGATACTAAAAGAGTCTATAGGCAGTATGCCTGCATTCGGTCAGGAGCTTAGGCAAGAGGCTGCTAGGATACTAGGTTTTGATCCTACAGGATCTGAGATAAGAAACCTACTACAGGTAGGTCAGTCTAAGAGACCTAAGACTTTTGAGGAGACACAACTTGAAAGAGCTGAGTTTGTATCTAACAATACTGGTGTATCTGTAGATGATGTCATGGGTATCTTTGCTAAGTCTCTGTTGTCTACTGAGAAGGTGAAGCTGTCAGAGAACAGTTTGAAGTTTGGTTCTATTACTAGATCTCAATTCTTGAATCAGAACATAGCTAACTCAGAAAACTTCATCATGGATGCTATAGCAGAGACTCAGACTAGAATCTCTCAAGGAGGAGTAGCTAATCCGCAAGAGTTTAAAGCTCTTATGCTTACTCAGAAGACAGCTCACTGGAATACCTACAGAAAAGGTCTCAATAGTGCTGGCGTATTCCCTACCTCTACTGAGATCGAAGCTGATAGAAAAGCTTTTGATTCTGAGTATGCTGGGGTCATTGCTATGGCAGAAGATGGATCTCTACAGAAGATCTTAGAGAGTAAGGCTGCTGCTGTTGGTGCTTTAGCTAAGTTAGAAGGTGTAGAGCTATTCCCAGAAATAGCAGTAATGAATGCTGTAGGTGGGGTTCCACTGACTCAGACCTACCTAGACTCTCTAACTGGAATTCAAAATGAATCTCAGCTTAAGCTTCTTGCTAAACTCAACCCAACTTTAGCTCTAGCTCTGGGGGCAGACAAGACTAAAGCCTTCAATGCCTTCACTGCTGGCTATAAGAAGATCATGGGTGTACCTGAGACTGTTGAAGCAGGAAAGGTCATAGAGGAGGTTCCAGAGGCTGTAGAGGATGTTTTAACCTCTAACCTAGTACAACAGAACAGAGACCCTGAAATTAGAGCTAAAGTCCTACAGAGATTACAAGCTAGAGGTAAGTCCTTCAAGTCTTTCTCCTTCTACGCTCAATCAGGAGCTAGAGCTAAGTCTACCAAGGAAGAAGTGCAGTATATCAAGGATAGATGGGGTACTGAGTTAGAACCACTGATTGCAAGAGTAGCCTCCTCATTAGAGAGTGAAGGTGCTGAACTTATTGTTGGTGAAGGTGGTAAGGTCACTGTAAGAATAACACAGGATGAGTTGAAGAAGAGAAGACTATCTCCTTTAAGCTCCGGTGCTCATGTCACTGGTTCCATAATAGATGATGTAAACAGACTCAATGCTATGGGTAAGCTGTTAGATAGTGGATGGTCAGGAGATATAGGTGAGCGTTTTGAGGGATTCTCCCAGAGGGTTATCAATAAGACTGATACACTAAGAAGCACTGATACAGTAGCGAGTAACTCTAATGAACTACAACAGGCATTGGCAGCATTCAATGAGTCCCCTACTGAGGATTCTCTTAATAAGTTGCGTGAGCTTGACCCTGAGTTGGTCGCTGAAGCTGAACGCAGAGCCTTACAGAGAGGTGTCGATAGTGGCGAGTAGGGCAGCAATACAGCAAATTAAGAGCGATGAGGGAACCTTTAAGAGCGCTAAGAAAGACTCTTTAGGTGTTCTGACCATAGGGAGAGGTTTTAACCTAGAGCAGGAGGGGGCTGAGAAGATACTCTTAGCTGCTGGTGTACCTAAAGAGGATGTACCAGAGGTTATGAAGGAGGGAGGTAGAGAGGA
>SDBV01003653.1_pt1 | contig 22492 bp, 14 predicted proteins | sample 2277081 | NCBI WGS metagenome assembly SDBV01 (sample SAMN10402039, study PRJNA504765) | marine sediment metagenome | isolation source: marine sediment core GS10_PC15, 223 cmbsf | place: Arctic Ocean: Southern Knipovich Ridge | collected 2010 | reverse complement strand
CTTCTGCTACCTCTTGGGGCTCTTCTTCTGCTGCCTCTTGGGGCTCTTCTTCTGCTGTCTCTTGGGGCTCTTCTTCTGCTGCCTCTTGGGGCTCTTCTTCTGCTGCCTCTTGGGGCTCTTCTTCTGCTACCTCTTGGGGCTCTTCTTCTGCTACCTCTTGGGGCTCTTCTTCTGAAACCTCTTGGGGCTCTTCGACAGATTCAGCTGCATCGCTGTCGTCAGTGTCCTGATCGACATCAACCGGCTCAACTGCCTCGTCAGGGGCGTCCTGAAGTATTTTTTGAATATCTAACTTATCGTCTTGCATCGATCATCTCCACATTTACAGAGGTCAGGTTAACCTTCCGGGTCTTTCTTCGTGAGAAAAGATATATTCATATCCACCAAATTATCGTTAGTGTTATTATTTCCAGCACGTTTGATCTTAAAATTATCTATAAAGAATACCGGGCGATGTCTTTCCAGGGCATTCAACATCGCAGCAAACTGACTGAAGCCTGCGTTAAATTTAATTTTAACATGATTTTCATATATATCTTCGCTGGTTCCGATCGTTTTACTTCTGCTGTAATCACTGCCTTTTATGCTGAATGAAGACACTCTTTTTTCGTTTGCTATCCGGCTGATATCAAATGTCAGATTGGAAGAATCCTGGAAACTAACTACATACTTTCCCAACTCGTCCCGTAATTCCTCAATGTCTTTGTTAAACTCTTGTCTTTTCTTCTCGTCTGACATGTTTTGGGCAAACTCATAAAGATGTTTTTTTTCGGCAAGCTGTTTTTTCAACGTCTGCTTCGCCTGGGCCTGCGGGACTATAGCAAAGTTATATGCTGCAACCGCCAACACAACAGTCAAACCCCATACGACCGCGACTATTTTAAGATTTTCTTTATCTATCATTTTCATGGCTACCTGCCTTTAATTAGTAATAAAAACACATCTAATACCGTATGCTATGACCTTCTGACCATCGACATCTTCCTCTTTTTGAGATACGGATATCTGCTCGAGACCAAGGCCCTTTAGAACCTCAGACGATCTCATGCGATTTCCGTATTCCCGCACATCGCTATCATAGTTCTGATGCGAATTACCGCTAAGGCTCAAACTCAAAGTATTTTTAAACCCTTTAATGGACTTACTCTTTCCATCGCTCGTAGATATCTTACGATTAAATGGCGACTTTCGGACTTGAAGATCGGTTATTATCATCTTATCGGGCATCGTCTTTATGATCTCAATAAGAATTGGGGACCACTGTGTATAGTCCTTCAGTGAACTTGACAGTTCCGAAAGATTCTTATTTATTGAATTCTTTTCGGTATCGAATTTCTTTTGCAGATTCACCGCTTCAGAAAGTTCTGCAAGGGAGGTGTCATATTTCGCAATCTGCCGCTTTTGAGATGCCAGAACTGCGGTATTTCCCAAAAAAAGCAATGCCATTACCGCTATTGCTATTGCCGGTAATATCACGGCGATCAGATAACTCACCGTCTTATTCAAAAAATTGCTTGAAACTGTTTCTTCTTTTAACAAATTAATTGTAAACATATTAAATGGCCCTCATAGCAAGACCCGCGGCGACTGCCATTGCCGGGCCGTTTTTCTGTAACATCGCTTTTACTTCCGCATCGAGATCACATGTCATCTTGTCAAAAGGATTCCACAAGACAGTTTCGACCGGCAATTTTTCGTTTAGAATATCGACAAAACCCTTTGCACTTGCAAAGCCTCCGCAGACATGCAGCTTTTCGACTGCTTCGGTATTTGTGTGTGTTCTGTGATGCCTGATCGTTTCTATTATATCTGTTATCAATTGCCCGCATGCCGCTTCAAGGCAATCGCCAAGGACAAATTCAGTCTCACCGGACTCTATATCAGCAAATAATATCTCGAGAATTTTTTCTGGTGTCATCCCCTTTTCATTTGCAATATAATCTATGGTATCTTTCGATGCATAAGATATATCACGAACGAACGGAACAGAGTCATTACCCATGATGACTAGATTAGAATACGTGCTTCCTACGTTTAAAACCGCCACTGATGTGTCTTTCCCTAAATCTTCAACTTCGTTCAAACAATTGATAAGTGCAAGTCCGTCAACATCTATCATTGATGTATCCAGAGAAGCGGCCTGGATAATCCTCTTTTTCTTGTCGATCTGCTGATTCGTGGCAGCTACCAAAATACCGCTGGTGTTTTCCTGATCTGTCGACAACACTTGATAATCAATCGCCGACTTATCAATGTTAAACGGGCACACCTGTGAAGCTTCAAGTTGCACCGCGCCTTCGACTTCCGTATTAGATAAGCCGGGGAACTTGAAATTGCGAACGGCAACTTCACTACCGGAGATGCCGCATATCGCAGAGTTAATGCTCGTTCCAGAAGACTTAACACAATCTTTGACAGCCTTTATTGCGTTTGCATCATGATCTCCATCGGAACTGTCAATTTCCAGATAACCTGCTCTGCTAACCGCGTAACCAGCATGGGTTTTTTGCAGTTTGACCATCTTTACCGATGAGGTTCCGATATCCAATCCAAATGCTTTCTTTTTGTTTGTTTTTGACAAGATCAATATCCTCAAAACAAAATTCTATTCTAGTCACTTAGGTACTGTCCCATTTATCGGGTTATAAAAGTGGCTGTTTAACATAGGGAATCCAATATAATAATTGATATTATCGTTATGAAAATGGTCCCATAATTACGCTTGTACGATCCCGGAACTGCTGATATTAGCCGTGAAATGTTAAATGACAGAAAACAGTTGAAGAAAAAAAAGTATAAAAATTATGTATCGCTGGATTATCGGGCCTAAATGAAAAATGGAACAGTGCGGGCCGCTACTCTTCCCACCAACGGAAAACACTAAAAGATGCCGCAAGATCATCTATACCAACATCACCCAGATTGGTATCGTAAATGAATGTTCCGGAATTCTTCATCTCGAAGTTATCACCGACAAAAGAACCCTGAACTGTACCTCCATTATGCAGGACCAGATCCGCTTTAGGTGCATAAATGGCGCCATAGAAATCGCCGCTGTTCTTTATGATAATTGAAGTACACGTGTCAAGACCGAATATTTTAAGGTTTGCAGCGTCACCAGTGTCATTTTGAAGCTCACTGTCGTTTTTTCCTTCAAAATTGCCGCCAAGATATAACTCCAGCGACGAACCTGCTGTAACAACCAACTCTGCCGAATTCTGAAGTATCATGCCGCCGATAACGTATATCTCGCAGTTACCGTTAACCTCCTGAATCCCGCCAAGAGGAATATCCATACTGGTGAATTTATGGTTACCGGTAAGTTGAGTGCCGGCAACGAAAGTATAAGTCGTTTCTGAAGCACTCGTCAAATTATTCGGAATCGCTACCGGCGGATAATAAAGTTCTTCCGCTGCGGCAAACATCATACCTGTAACCTCGGTAGATGCTTTCATTGAAATGGCGTCATCAATGTCTCCGCCAGGACCTATGATTATATCACCCGGAATATTTGTGTTCGCTTTTAATACCATGCTCGCATCGGCAACACTGTTCGAACGTATCGCGAAATACTGGTCCTCGGGATCACTCATCAGCGTAGTGCCGCTTTTAATGTCAAGTGTATTTTGAACAGAAAGACCCGTCCATAGCGATTTGATCTTGAGCAAACCGTTAACGGTTCTTGTAGCATTACTTGCTGTTCCTGTCGATGTAACCGTAAAACCGGCGGCATTACCCGTTACATCATAAGAATACGTCGCGTTAGAATTAGCAAGTGAAACATTCGTAGCTGTTGGCAGATCGCTGTTATTCCAGACTAACTCTTCTTGAAGTTTCTTATCCATCAACAATTTTGCCTGGACAAAACCGGCATCAGCCGCTTCGATAGCCATTATCTCAAATGACGACCGTACCGCTAATATACGAGAGCTATATCCAAGTCTTAGCAAACCCATTCCGGTGATAAGCAGTACGACCATGATCGTTACAACTAGAACTAATATTATGCCTTTATGTTTTCGTCTTATCTTTTTCATATTAAAACCAATCGTTATGTCTAACAGCTGAGGTGATGACCTTCATGTTTTCTCTGCCATTATCGAGATTAAGTACCATTTGTATGCTTGAACCATTTATATCGAAATATCCGGAGGCGACATCATTAGCCAGCACTGAAGTAACAGGTGCTTCTTTTACCCAGGGCAAAACAGTAGTATCGATAACTCCTTCGTCAACACTTAGAGTTGTACCTGATATATAAAATTTTGCGTAACGATCGATGTCAACGGTACCGCTATCGCTATAATAGTATACCTCCACCGCGATAATTTTGGTTTCATCTGCCGAAAGCTCATATTCGTGAACTGCGATGCTGGATTTGCGAACTATAGTAGAAAAAGTATTTTGTGTTACATACGCATGGACTACCACATCGCTGAATGATCGCGAGAACATCTTAAGCCAGCCCTTTTGGCTGTCAACCAGAACCGTACCTAATGCAAGGATCATAATGGACGCCAGTATAAGCGTTATCATCAACTCGGTTAGCGTCACGCCCTTGTATCGTTTTAATCTGTTGCCTGATTTCATCGTATTATTCCTAATTGGGATCAATAACCGGATCCGCTTCGCACAAAAGTTGTCATGTCGATCGACTGCTTTACCGCCGAATCGCTCCAAACGCCGTAATTGTTGAACCAGTTAAGAGTTATTGTAACTTCCCCTACATGTCCCGATATTGTAGGTTTGTGAGAAAGGGTTGCATAATAATTTACATCATCGCATATGATATGATATTTATTTAGTTCGGTAAAACCTGAAGCACCAGCAGGACCTGATGTAGATACTGCTATCGGTATACCAGGGTTAAACTCAGCGACAGGATCGAATGATGGCGAGCCTATTCTCGATACCCACGCACTAAGCAGCATGGAGCCTACTCTTGCAGCCGTGATCCTGGCATCGGCTTCTCTGGCATCCATCACCGCACTGTATCGAAAACTCATCGCACCGACAACAATAATAAGAATGAGCGCCAGCGATATCATTATTTCAACAAGAGTAAGACCGGCTGGTTTTCTTTTCGGTAATTTCATTTTTGTATTCATTCGCTTTTAAATTAAAAAAAAAGGGGCCCACTAAGAGGCCCCCTTTAAATATTCATCCAACTCCAAGCTGAATCATTCTGTAAATGATCATACTAAGGAGTCCATACTCCCAGGTGATTCAAAGTAACTGTCGTAGGAGCAAGTGTTAATTCAATGCACTGGATTGTAAATGTCAGTGCGGGAGAAACTGAGGGGTCGTAAGCTGCTGCTGTAACCAGGTAATTAGTAACGTCGAAAATCGTTCCTCTAAGATCCTCGTCTTCAATTCCCAGACGGCTAAAGTCTGCAACATTTATCATGCTCGCTATGTCCGCATCAAATGTGGCTCCCTTTTCGGCACAATAGGCCCGTATTCCCACAGCAATGGTACCCATAGCGGATTTACCTTCGGTCCACTTTGCAGAATCAATACGACCTCTCATCAGAGGTATGGCAACCGCTGCCAGAATACCAACGATAAGAATTACAACCATCAGTTCGATCAGTGTAAAACCTTTTCTACTCTTCATGTTAAACTTCCTTAAAAAAATATTAGTAAACAGTCTCTTTTTAAATCACACTTCTTAGCTAGTCGACCAATTCAAAGGGCCTCTAAACCAAATACTTCAAAAAAAATTAAAAAAATACCTGCAAAACCACCTTAAAAGCTCAAAAACAGGGGTTTTGTACATGATTATGCGCCCATTGAGAATATAGGCAGATACAACGCAAGCGTTACAACCAGCACGATCCCACCAACCGTTACGATCATTACAGGTTCAAGCAGTGACATCAAAGTATCGATAGTAGCATCAACCTTTCGCTCGTAGTAATCCGCTGTCCTTTCGAGCACCTTAGACATCGATCCGCTTTCTTCACCAACCTGTGCCATCTTAACGACCATGCTGGGAAAGAATCCCGATGAACTCAAACTTGCAGAAACGCTTGAACCTTCAACCAGACGTTGTTTTGTATCTACGATCGCTGCTTTGATAATATCGTTGTTGGTCATCGTCAGCAGAATATCGAATGTATCCATTACTGACACACCTGATGAGATCAGAGTTGACATCGTTTTGCAGAAGATCACAACAAAAGCCTGAGTTGCAACCCTGCCTACCATAGGTATTGAAAGAAACATCTTGGAAAATTTATAATGCCCCTTCTCGGTCTTGGAATACATAACGCACACAGCCACTAACAAAACAATACCGCCAATGATGACAGCAGCGTTGTTATAGAGCAAATCGTAAACATTCATGAAACCCTGTGTAAATCCGGGAAGCTCATCGCCAAGCTGTTCGAAGATAAGCGTAAAGCGGGGGATGATAAATGCCATTATAAACACAACGATAAAAGTAATGAAACCAAGAACAAATGCGGGGTAAGCCATTGCCCCTTTGATCTTCTTTGTAAACTTATCGCGATTGTCAAAATACTCGGCAAGCCTTCTTATTGCATCCGCAAGGTTACCGCCGGACTCACCTGCAAGGATAATAGCACACGAAAGGCTGTTAAAAACCTTGGGAAACTGTGCCATTGTTTCAGACATGGTTTCGCCACGCTGCATCTTTTCGCCAAGCTGTACCATCAGTTCTTTAAGCTGTGGATTCTCAATATCGGATGATATGGTTTCAAGGGCACCGATAATAGGTATCCCACCCTCGACCATCGTGGTAAGCTGCCAGCAAATAGCTGCCAGATCGCCGGAGTTTATACGTTTTTTTCTTCCACCGCGTTGAGCCCTGACTTTTTTCTGAGTCGATTGCATTTCTGTAACAGAGATCGGTGTAAATCCCTGCTCTCTGAGCCAGCCAATGACCTCGTTGGAAGAAGAAGCTCGTTTAAAGTCTTCCTTCTTCTTACCAGTAAAGTCACGGGCAACATACTTAAATCTTTTTGTCTGTTCTTCCACAATAGAATCTCCTGAAAAAATTAATTTTTTACTTTTCGGTACACGTAACTCGCAATACTTCTTCGGCCGTTGTATGCCCCTCCAGCATTTTGCTAACACCGCTTTCGACAAGGCCGCCGTAGCCTTTTTCACGAGTAATCTGTCGTATCTGTTCTTCATTACCACCCTTATAAAGCGTCTGACGAATATCTTCGTCGATTATCAAAAACTCAAATATAGGCAATCTGCCCATATAACCGGTATCACTGCAAGCCTTACAGCCTTTACCATGATAGAATACTGCCGAATGGGCTTTTCTGGGGTCTATCCCGAGTCTGCTTAAAACCTCTTCGCTAAGCGTTATAGGCTCCTTGCATGATTCGCATATCCGTCTGACCAGACGCTGAGCCAATATCATCCTAAGGGCCGATCCCAGAAGATAGGGCTCGACGCCCATATAAACCAATCTGCTGATCGCACTTGGGGCATCGTTGGTGTGGAAAGTGCTTAAAACAAGGTGACCGGTAAGCGAGGCCTTGATCGCAATATCGACCGTCTCTTTATCACGTATCTCACCGATAAGAACAATATCGGGGTCCTGACGCAGGATAGCCCTAAGGCTCTTTCCGAAATCAAGGTCTATCTCGGGCCTGATCTGGATCTGGTTGATACCTTCAAGGCGATATTCGACGGGATCTTCGACTGTCGTAATATTTTTGGTCGGATCTTTCAAGTAATTCAATACTGAATACAACGTCGTGCTTTTACCGCTTCCGGTTGGACCTGTCACAACAATAATACCGTTTGGCTGGGAAAGTATTGTTTTAAAATCGTTAAGTAAATTCGGCTCAAAGCCAAGCTTGTTCAGATCAAGATCGACGGCACTGGCATCTAAAATACGAAGCACTGCCTTTTCGCCGTATATAACAGGGATAACAGAAACACGTACATCGATACCTTTTCCGGATGTTTTAATTTTGAATCGGCCGTCCTGCGGAAGTCGGCGTTCGGCAATATCCATCTCCGAAAGAATTTTTATCCGGGTGATAACCGCTGCCTGCATAGATCGTGCCGGAGGAACAACATCGTGAAGAATGCCGTCGACACGCATACGGATGTCCATCGAACACTCTTGGGGCTCTATGTGAATATCACTGGCACGGCTTTTAACCGCATGGCTCAGTAGAAGATCCACAAAACGAATAACAGGTGCCTGCCCTGCCTCCTCTTCGCTGACTAATTCGTCATTGTCAAATTCGTCTTCCTGGGCGATCTCGGCCTCGACTTCAAGCTCGACAATATCGCGAAGGCTCTGCTCTTGAACATCCGAACCGTGATATATCTCTTCGATAGCCTGGTTGATCTTGCTCTCGGAACTTATGACGACTTTGATCTGTCGATTGATCTTCAAAGAAATGGTGTCTATTTCGATAACATTAAGAGGATCCGCCATTGCGACGACAACTTTTTTGCCTTCCTCGCCGATAATCACTACGCAAAAACGTTTAGCAGTGGTTTCCGGAAGCATCCTGGCAATTTTAACGTCTATCGCAGAAATATCATCGAGGCATAAATAATCCATCGAAAGGAACTGTGCCAGTGCTTGCGTGGTCTGCTCTTCAGTTAGCATCTCGAGTCTAATTAAAACAATGCCCAGCAGGCCTCCATTTTCACCCTGATCAAGAAGCGCCGCCGATAGCTGCTCGCCGCTTATATTGCCATGAGCAACAAGAAATTCACCAAAGAGATGCTTGCTTGCCATCTTTGGCGATTTCAAACTGGTTTTTGCGTTCTTTCTTAGCATTTCAATTCCGTTTTATATATCGCACTCCACAGCCGGAGCCCCGGCTGAAAATACTTTCACATAAAATATAATAAATAAATCAGCCAAACAAAAATTCTTTAAGCACTTTTTTATTTTATTTATGCAAAAAAAAACGTCCCATAATAAGCGATTCCTTGTACACCTAAAGGCGTTTTATTCTTATAAAAAGGACCCGGTTTTAAAAAACAGAAACTTTTTTAATACAGGATCACGTCCTATAATAAAAAACAGCACCCACCAAATAAACGGTTCCGACAAAACTTGTATTTAAATGCCAAATCTGGTATAATGAATAAATGCAAATGAGGAAAAATGTCTGGTTACCATTTCATCTTACTGGAACCGTATAACTATTTAAGGGGTGGTGATGAATTCCTTAACAGAATTAACTGTCGTCATGCTTGTATCCATTGCCGGCGTGTATATCGGAAGAAAACTCTCCGGCTCAAGGACCCCCTATAGAGCGTTCGCCTACATAATACCGCTTGCACTGACAGGCTTGATACTCGCTGGAAAATATTGCGGACCGCTTGCTTGCTATAAACCTTTATCCCCGCTCACCGCCGGACAATTCAGGACCGTTGCACTTGCACTTGTCATCACGCTTGGGCTTACCGCACCGATGGCACATCTCAAATACAAATGGGAAAAAATTCTTGTCTCGATAATAATGGTAGTTTTCGTAGTCTGTTTTTCGATACTGCCGTCGCTGGCACCGCTAATGCTCTACGATGAATTCTCCAGTCTCAAAACGATAATGGACAGCGATGGAGTATGTATGCAAAGCAAGGACTACACATGCGGACCAGCCGCCGCGGTTACTGCTTTGCGCAAGCTCGGTTTCGATGCCGAAGAAGGACAGATCGCAATTCGTTCGAGAACTTCGCCAATAACGGGAACTCGTCCAAAAAATCTTTACGATGCGATTAGCGATATTTATGAAAATGACAATCTGCAATGTCAGTTCCGTCGATTCGACTCGACAAGCCAGCTCGTCAACGACGGAATAACTCTTGTTGTTCTCAGGGATGCTTTCATGCTCGATCATTGCGTAGCTGTTCTCGATGTCTCAAACGATACTGTTACGATCGCCGACCCCAGCATCGGTGAAATATCTATACCTGTCGATGAATTTGAAAAAGCATGGAGATTTGCTGGCATCGTACTAAAGCACCGCCAGGAAATATAGCCCCTAAAAAAAACCGCTACTCATAGTCCGACCGTATCAACTTTGTAAGCATGATCAGCCTGCCGATCTCAAGCTGCGCATCGGCATCGAGCATTTCATCGAGCGTATATCTGTCAACTGTCGCCTCATCGCCTCTTTGCGTCATACTATTAACCCCCGCCATCTGCCGGACATTGTTCAGATCACGTCTGCCAAGGACGACCTTTACATCCGGCTCAATGCCCCAGTCGGCCTTACCGTCATCAATGGCCCGATAGCGGTCTTTAACATGTTCCCCCGACGGTAAAACATAGACGGCTCCGGTAAACCATAGCTGAGAACCACCGCCGGTAGAATGCGTCATCGTTATCACTGAACCCTTACCGTAAGTCCTCTCCCCGACGATCGTCGCACGCTCATAAGCAGCGTCGGACAACGCACCTGCCACGATCTCGGATGCACTTGCGGTCATGCCGTCGGTAAGTATAACGATCGGATATTCGGGATGCGTTCCTTCAAGGTGAGCGTATTGCGATTCGGATTCGCCGCGTCGCGGTATCTTTTTAACTATGAGCCCCTCTTCGATAAACATATCGGCAACCCGCACAGCCGTGTCAAAATATCCGCCGTTGTTGCCTCGAAGATCGACAATAAGCCCCTGCATTGCGTCAAGCTCAAGATCATAGAGAACAGACGCCAACTCGATATCGGTCGTTTTTGTAAAGTTCTCGATCCGCACATAAGCGATCCCGTTATCGTCATCGATAAAGTGCTCCCACATACCGCCCGCCGTCCTCTGCCACCCCCGAACCGTCGGAACAGTTATCCGCGAACGAATGACCGTTATATCCTCGACCACCCCGCTGTCAGCGTGCCTGACCGTAAGCGTTACAAGCGTATCCTCTCTGCCCGTTATCAGCTCACCGGCACATTCAATACTCATATTCGCGGTAGACTGTCCGTTTATGGAGATCACCTCATCGTTCGCCCTCAGCTCAGAACCGTAAGCCGGCGTATCAAGTAGAAGGTCGACTATCCTAAAGCTGCCGGGAGCCTGTGAAAGCTGAATACCGATACCGCTAAACTCCTTGCTGATTCGTTCGCTAAACCGCTGAACGCTGCCAGGCCAGACGATCTCAGTATAAGGATCGATAGAGCTAAGGCACGCTTCGGATATTTGAGCGATAAGAACTTCCTGCGGCATATTTATCGTCTCGATGTTCACCTGAAGAACGATTTCAAAGATACCCAAAAACCGATTTAAAGTAATAGAAGAATCGAACATATACTCGCGTATCTCATAGATACCGTCGACAAACCCGTTCAACTCGTCCCATTTAAACTCAAAATCGACTTCGGTTTCCGGATCGTATAATATCTCCGCAAGCAAAAGGCACCGGTCAAGGCAAGCTTCTGCGATCGCATCGAGGTCGATCTCGTCAACATGCCTTAGATGCAATATCGTCATCGCATTGCCGAACATCACAGGTTCCACACCGGCATATCGCTCTGCAAGCGTCTGGCACGGATCCGCCCTGAGCAGCGATTCAACTCTCAGCCGCTGCCCCATCCTCTCGATGCTCTCTTCGTATTCCGCATTATCTTCCACCACCGCCAACAGCCATTCGTAATACTTTAGAGCGTTTGGAAGATCGCCGTTGTCATCATACGCAAAAGCCTTTTCCTCGGCGGCCTCCAGCATCCCGACAACGAACGGGTCATCAAGCAGCATATACTTTTGCTCGTTACCGGACAGTTCCATCAGCTCGACAAATATCTCGAAAAACAGCTCCATATTCTCAACGCTGTAAGGTTCCGCATCAAGCGTCATATCAGCCAGTGTCTCTATATGATCGGAATGGATTTCCGACGACCGCTGCTGACGGTTTTGAGAGTAGGACTTGTATTCGTAAAAAACCTGTGACAGCGCCTCTATCGCAGGATCACCGTTGTCATACTCCTCCAAACGCTTCTCGGCCTGCGAAAGATCTCCGCGATAAATATCAGCGCATATAAGATCGAGAGAAACCGTCCGCGTATGCACCATCTCGCCGTAGGCCGGCAACGCAGCAACAACCGCCAAAAACGCAGCCAGCCCCAGCCGAACAAAACAAAAACGCCTTTTCAAAAAACCTTCATTCACAAGAACACTCGATAACATAAGAAGTTACAATTTAACTTCTTTGTATCGAACGTAACCAACCCCCGCTTAAACACATAATGCTTATAAGTGCCCTACGGACTGATATTGAAAAAGTATACATATTATTGGCCCGATAATAAACTGTTTTTGATAATTTTGACCAGCCGTCAAAGCATCCTCTTTCTACCCTCTAATACCTGATATCTAATACCTAATATCTAATATTCCCCTGTGACCGCCTCAAAAAGATAATCCTTGACATTTAAGGTAAATCTGGTAAAATGCGGTATATGGAGGGAAGTATACCTTGTAACCGTGTCTCGGCTTTAGAAACATACAAATTTAAAGGAGCAATTTATGCGTATACACAAAAATCGTATGTGGGTAATTTCCGCTATCCTGCTGCTTAGCATAGCCGGCAGCGCATTGGCGGATACAAGTTGGACCAACGGTGCCGCCGGCGATAGGAGCTGGGATAATGCAAGCAACTGGGACGCCGGCATTCCCATTTCGACAGTCAAGACAGGCGTCAGGCAGAGTGGAGACGGTCCAATTATCGATGCAGGCACAACGGCAACAACTAAAGAGCTAGTCGTCGGTGACTGGGGCCACACTGATTCTGTTAATATCACCGGCGGTACTCTTACAACGAGCGGCTGGTTTATTTTAGGCTACGGCGGCAGCGATGACGGAACATTTAATGTTGACGGAGGTAACACCACTATCAACTCTCACATGGATGTTGGATTTAATGGCCATGGTAACATGGACATGACCAACGGTACGGTCACGGTCACTGGTGCATTTGGGATTTCCATGGATGATAACGGTTTAGGTACCAGTTCAGGCGACGTACAGTTAGACGGCGGTACCATTTCATGCGGTTCGTTCATTATGAAAAGTGGCAGCTCGATGGACATCACCGGCGGTACACTGATAGTAAACGGAAATGTCGCCTCCACCATCGATGGATACATCTCCAGCGGCTGGATTACCGCACACGGCGGCAGCGGAACATTAACTGTCGATCCTACTATCAATCCTGGCAAAACAACGGTTACGGCATTTATGCCCACAGAACCACCGACAAAAGCCACAGTTCCGATACCCGCCCACAACGCAACAGACGTATCGATTAATCCGACGCTGTCATGGTTATCTGGTTTGAACACGAGCTCACACGATATCTATTTTGGAACCGACTCGACACCAGATGTTAGCGAGTTCCAGGATAATCGGACTAATGGAACGTTTAACCCGGGAACTCTAAGCCTAAGTACCACCTACTACTGGCGAATAGACGAAAAGAACGCTATCGGCACAGCCACCGGCGACGTCTGGAGTTTTACAACAACTGACGACACCGGCTACAGCCTAATAGGCAAGGTTATGTGCGGATATCAGGGATGGTTCAATGCTCCGGGCGACGGAACTAATTTCGGTTTTAGACACTGGGGCCAAAACGGCAATTTTACACCGGTCGATTGCAGTGTTGATTTTTGGCCGGATATGACAGAATACACAGCCGGCGAAAAATACCTGGTATCTAGTTTTAACGATGGAACAGATCACTATGTGTTCAGTTCACACAATCAAGCGACCGTAGTTCGCCATTTCAAATGGATGTATGATTACGGCATCGACGGCGTGTATGTGCAGCGATTCATGACAGAGACATCTCCCGGGAGCCCTATTTTTAATGAACGCAACAATGTCCTTGATTTTTGCAAAGCCGGCGCAAACCTATACGGCCGAAAATATGCTGTCATGTATGACCTCAGCAGTAAGGAAATATATGGCCCTGAAGTGCAACAGAGAGTTGAAGATGACTGGAAGTATCTCGTCGATACTATGCAGGTAGGCAGAGACGCTACAGACGATGCCTACATGACTCATAACGGCAAACCCGTGGTAGCTGTATGGGGCCTTGGCTTCAATCGCATTTACGAGGGAGCGGAAAGTCGTGATCTCATAGAATTCCTCAAAAATGACCCCGTCTATGGCGGAAATATTGTAATGTTAGGTGTAAATGATACCTGGTCTGCGAATACAAATACGTACTTCCAGCAGACACTGCAGATTGCAGATATTATTAGTCCATGGATGGTTGGAAGACCAAATGATACCGCGCAGGTCACTGCATGGGCCAACGGAAATGGGCGGAGAGACAAGGACTGGTGTGATGACAACAACAAGGAATATCTCCCGGTAATCTTCCCCGGATTCAGTTGGTACAATCACAAAGACTATGCCTCTACATTAAACGATATCCCACGCCATGGCGGACAGTTCCTATGGGACCAGGTAAACGCCTGCGTCAACACTCTCGGTGTGAACATGATGTACGTAGCAATGTTTGACGAAGTCGATGAGGGTACAGCCATCTTTAAAGTTACAAACGATCCGCCGGTAGTTCCCCCGTCAGTGTTTTTAACGCCTGACTACGATGGCTATGATATACCTAGTGACGAATATCTATGGCTCGTTGGCCAGGCTGCAAAGGGCCTCCGCGGCGAGATACCTGTCAATCCAACCAGACCGGAACGAACTGGATGTGCCGGACCGGCTGATTTTGATTGCGATGGAGATATCGATGGAGATGACATCTCTTACATGGCAATTCGCTGGTTGACAGCCGATACCACAGCCGATATCGCTCTGCCTAAAGATGGCACCGTCAATTTACTGGATTTTGTGGTGTTTTGGCAGGAATGGAGCATCGCCAATCAACCAGTAGCTTACTTGAAACTGGATGAGACGGCTGGTGTCGTAGCCGCAGATGCCTCCACGAATGCTTATGACGGAACGCTTGTCAATATGGACAGCAGCGACTGGGTTCCCGGAAACACAGGCAACGCCCTGGACTTTGACGGCATAAATGATTATGTTACCGTCGATGGTGTATGTCTTGCGTTAGCCGGCTGGGATATTACAATAAGCGCATGGGTCAAAGCTCCTGCAACTAACTCCAACATGCAGTTTATGATCGCGATAAACACTTCAACCGGTGACAACAGATTGTTGTGCGGTACCCAGCCAGGCAGCGGAACGCTTAGTTTGGCTGATACTGCATGGTATGATACAGAGACAACGGTGATCGACAACACATGGCACCATATCGCCTATGTTCTCGATGATAGTGCTGACACAGTTACTGTTTACGTTGATGGCAGTGATGTCTTGAGCTTTGCATCGACGGTATCTGTTGCTGCTGACGATGTACTTTCGCTTGGGCAGGAGTATGATGCAGGTATGATAACCGGCGATTTTTATGACGGCCTGCTCGACGATGTCAGGGTCTATGACAGAGCGTTGACCGCAGCGGAAATTAATGCCATTGCTCAATAAACAGGTTTGATTACTGAATAACTTGCCGGCTTTAGACGCTCCGAGTTTATATTATGTAAATATAAAAGGTGAGTATATGAAAACGATAAAAAAAGTGATCTCTGTTGTCCTGCTGCTGGGAATGGCCGGCAGCGCATTGGCAATTGATTCAAATTGGAACAATAACGGCAGCGACCGCCTCTGGCGTAATGCATCAAACTGGAGCGCTGGTATTCCCACTACCGACGACAAGGCAGCTATCAGGGCGAAGAATACACTCGGCCCAATTATCGATTCAAGCACAACAGCAGTAGCTAACGTCGTAGTCCTTTCCGACCACTCAAGCTCCGGTGATACTCTTGATATAACCGGCGGTTCTCTTACAACAGGTGGCTGGTTTATAATAGCCTACGGTGGCAACAATGAAGGGACATTTAATGTTAGCGGCGGCACCACCACTGTCGGCTCTCACCTGACTGTTGGAAGAGATGGTGTAGGTCATATGAACATGACCAATGGCGCGGTCACGGTCAATGGTGCATTCGGGATCGCAACGTTAGGCGGTTCTGGCGACGTACAGTTAGACGGCGGTACCATTTCATGCGATTCGTTCACTATGGCAGCCGGCGCGACGATGGACATCACCGGTGGCACACTGATAGTAAACGGAAATATCACCTCTACCGTCAGCGGCTACTTCACCAGCAACTGGATCACCGCCTACGATGGAACCGGAGCTGTACTCTACGATTATGGCACGACTACTCCCGGCAAAACAACTGTATGGGCTGACCCGGACCCCGGTATGCTCCCGGGCGATGGAAATGTAAATGGGGACCGTTATATCGATGGCAAAGATTTCTTGCTGTTCGCAGCCGAATGGCTCGATCCCGACCCCGATCCCGATGCAGATTTTACAAGAGACGGGAATGTGGATTATGCTGACTATGCAATATTAGTAAAAAACTGGCACCACAATGAGTATAGCAAAACGCTCACCGGTAAGATAATGAGCGGTTACCAGGGCTGGTTTAACCATCCTGGCGATGGAGCCGGCCGAGACTGGACACACTGGGGCAGCGGCAATAGATTTGAGCCAGGTTATTGTACGGTAGACTGGTGGCCGGACGTCAGCGAATACGATGCAGATGAGTTATACGAGACAGGCTTTAACTACGCCGACGGCAGCACTGCTTACGTATTTAGCTCACATAACAGGAAAACGGTACTAAGACACTTCTCCTGGATGGAAGAGTATGGGATTGACGGTGCCTTTTTGCAGCGATTTATAAGCGGAACTTCTCCGGGAACGACCCGAAACCACAAGGACCAGGTCATGCTGTATTGTCAGGAGGGTGCAAACTTGCACAAGCGTGCATGGGCGATGATGTATGACCTCAGCAGCTCGTATACAACCTCTCAAATTAGAGATAAAATTATCAATGACTGGATGCACTTGGTTGATACATACAGGATCTCTAAAGATAACACAGACGCAGCTTACCTGCATCATAATGGTAAACCGGTTGTTGCCATCTGGGGCCTGGGCTTTGAAAGTGAAGGCCTTCCACGTGTATATGAAGGTGAAGGTACTCGTGATGCTATAGACTTCCTTAAGAACGACCCCGTCTATGGCGGCTGTGCGATTATGATAGGTGTCGATAATGAATGGCGTGAGCGCATGAGTCCAGGTGGACATCCATTTTTCGATGAGATAGTGCAGATGGCCGATATCATCAGCCCATGGGCGGTGGGAAGATACGGCAGCATAAACACCGGTGATCTGGATAACTTTGTAGCTAACAAAACGATACCCGATCAGAATTGGTGTAATGCAAACGGCAAGGACTACTTGCCGGTTATTTTCCCGGGCTTTAGCTGGTACAACCTTAAGCATGATGATGAAGGTTATACCGCGGTGTTCGATTCACGCCCAAGACTTGGCGGTACTTTCCTTTGGAGGCAGCTTTACAAGAACATTAGCGATGCCGGAGTTTCGATGATCTATCAGGCTATGTTTGATGAAGTCGATGAGGGCACTGCTATCTTTAAGATTTCCAACGATCCGCCGGTTTCGGAATTACCAGATTATTCAAACCCGTTTTTGCCGGTTGGTAACGCCCAGCACGCGCCTTATGATATCAGTGATGCGAGTCTTCCAACTGATCATTACCTGTGGCTCCTTGGAGAAGGTGTCAAGATGCTTAGAGGCGAAACACCTCTAACGCCGACGATGCCAATTCGCGGCGATGGTCTGATTCCTGGAACCTTTGTTCACTGGATGATGGATGAAACGACAGGTGCTCTAGCCGCAGATGACTCGGCCAATGGCTATGACGGTACGCTTATTAATATGGACAACAGCGACTGGGTACCAGGAAAGACATCCAACGCCCTGGACTTTGACGGCGTTAATGATTATGTCGCCGTAGATGATGTATGTACAGGGATAGCCGGCCAAGATGTTACAGTAAGCGCATGGATGAAGGCTCCTGCAGTTAACCCCGCCATGCAGTTTATTATCGCAATAAACAGTTCAACCGGTAACAATAAATTGATGTTTGGCACACAGGCCGGTACTGCCACGCTCAGTTTTGTTGATTCGGAGCCGATATGGCGTGATACAACATCTATGGTAATCGATAACACATGGCACCACATAGCCTTTGTTCTCGATGATAGTGCTAACACAATTACTATTTACGTCGATGGAAGTGATGTCTTGAGCTTTACATCGACGGTATCTGTTTACACAAATGATATATTTTCGCTTGGACAGGAGTACGATACAGGTATGACAACCGGCGATTTTTATAGCGGCCTGCTCGATGATGTCAGGGTATATGATCGGGCCTTAACCCCAGCCGAAATTGCGACACTTGCTCAATAATAAATTGAAAATCGAAAGACTCAAATCCCAATAAATAAAACGCCCCCCTTAACGGGCCTCCATATTGGTTGGCCCCCACAATTTATTGCGGGAGTCATGCTTTTTAAATATCAAATAATAAATTAATTACTGCCAGCAAATTTCTGGTCTGTCAAGCCCGCAATCAAGCCACTCTGCAGCAACCATCGCAAGGTCAAGAAGGCTAACTCTGCAATCGCCACTGATATCTGCCAGCGGCTGGTTTACACAAACCGCGCATTCCCCGTTGTATGCCGCATTAACACCGGCCGCTGCCGCCTCGCAGTCATTACCATAAGTGACGTCATCGCATCCGCACACGGGATCCCACACAGCCAAACATCCGGTTGGCATTTCAGCACATGCTCCGGTACCGCCGCAGTCTCCATTGACCTTTTGACAATATTCACCGGCACTGCATTCCCCATTATCTGAACACGCTGGGGACGAACACTCACCGGTGTATGCCACACTAACACCGGCCGCTGCTGACTCGCAGTCATTACCATAAGTCATACCGTCGCATCCGCACACGGGATCCCATATGTCCGGACATGCTGTAGGTATTGCTTCACACACTCCTGAACCGCCGCAATCACCGTCTGCCTTTCGACAAAAGTCCACCACACTACAATCACCATTATCTAAACAATCTGGGGGCAAACACGCCGTGACGTGTGCCACACTAGTAAGGGCCTTTGCTGCCTCGCACTCACCGGCATAAGTCACACCGTCACAACCGCATACAGGAGCAAATGTTTGGGGGCACTCTTCAGTGGGGACCGGCTCGCACATTCCCTGCCCATTGCAGTCGCCATACGCTTTATCGCAATAGTAACCTGCGCCGCAAGTAGCACTGGAAGTACAAGGCGAACTCGGCACACACTCACCCCCGTAGCTTACACTAACACCAGCCGCTGCTGCCTCGCACGCATTACCATAAGTCATACCGTCACACCCGCATACGGGAGCCCATAGAGTGGTGCATATCTCGGGCCTTGGCATGCACATTCCCGGCCATGCGCAGTCGCCGGCGTATTTCTCGCAGTAAAATCCGGGCGCACATTCAAAATTATTTATACACATCTGACCGTAAACAGGACCGACTAAAAAAATGACAAGTGATAAAATGATTGATGATTTAATAAAAGAAATGTTCATTACGGAGCCTCCTGACAAAAGTTAATCGACTAAGGCCTTTAAAACAACAATATTGGCGCATTATACACGCAATATAAACTCTTGTCAAACAAAAATTAAAAAACCTATTTAATAGGAAAAATTCCATTTCTTTTAATATCTAATATCTAAAACCTACTTACTCAGATGCAATGCATCTGCCATCCACCGCCAACGGCGGAACAAAACCCCAATCGCAGGCTCACCTGCGACGTTTAGCCCCGTCCTTTGGGCGGGGTTGCTGGTAATAATATCTAATATCTAAAACCTAATATCTCGGATCATATTATGATCCGCCCCCCCCCGTCATCCCGAACGAACGCAGTGAGGAGGGACCCGCAGATCAGCGTCGCCGTAGGCGATATTCCACTACTCCCCTAAGAGATGAAGGCTTCAAGATGCTTTTACTTCACGGATTTGTCTCTCATGGAAGTTGACGAAGTCTCAATCGTTATTCGACCTAACCTTAGCTCTTTCCCTAATAGCTTTAACCGCTTGCTTAACAGCATTTTTTATATTAGGCATCATAATTGGACACACTCCCCCCAATCCTGCTGACGCCACCCTAGCCTGTTCATTCACCTCTATTGTGTGCAAATGCTCCATAAAAAATAATATACTGTTAAGCCTATTTTTAAGCGATGGCTTTATACCCTCGACATAAACTCGACTTATTTCATTTCTTACCTTCTCATCCTGCAAAGGTGTGTCGATCATGATTGATTCTATATAACAGGGTCGACGGCACAACGATTCAAGAGTATATAAACCAAATGCAGTGGTTCTCATAAAACTCCATTCTCCATAATCACTCTCAATTTGTATGTCAGGTTCTATCAAATCAAACCTAACAAGGTTAGCCAGCAATTCCCTCTGGATACTATGGGGTATTCCGAGTTGCAAAAGAAACGCTTGAACCGCATCAAGAGGTACAAAACCATCTCCTGCAACAGATTGGTTATCTTTTTGTTGTGCAAGATAATGCAGTAGATACAATCTTGCAAAATAACTAATGTGGTTATAACCAGCATCATGAACAGGACGAAAAATATTAGGGATCAGGGAATGCTTATAAATATAGTTTTTATACTGTCCATGTGCTATAGACTTGAAAACTCGATGAAATTGTAATCTGTAGTCATCTCTTGTAACGAAAGCTTTTAGATACTCTTCACTATATGTATGTCCCGATCTTAAAAATTCCAAAAAGGCCTTTAGGCCTTTTCGAACATTCCCATTTGATAAACACTCATAAAAAACCGTAATTTCCTCATCTTTGAAAAAAGCATGATGACACACCTTGAGGTATTTTTCTAAATGTGAAGCACGAAGAATAAGGTTGCCAGGCATTTCAATTTCTACAGATGGAAATTCATGACGTTTTGCTAATTCGATTGAGTATTCAAGCCGTTTAGCGATAACATCTCTCGTACGGGGAGCGGGGATATGATATATAGTGTCATGGTAAGCTGAGAAAGGCCCATCCTTTTGCCCGAACCCAAAATACCAATACCACTCTTCTCTCAAAGCAACAATTATTAAACACTCAAGCATCTCTTCCAGTGTACGTGAAAATAGATATACTGCCTTTTGATATTCGGGGTTGCATTGATCCGCGTTATCGAGAATGACGCAAACATAGCGATGATATTTTTCTCGCAAGACACGAATAGCACCTTTAACAAACAACTGATTAGACTCACTTAGTTTATCAATGAGTTTTTGCTCCTCTTTAACTAGCGCCAGACGGTCTCCCTTAAGTAATCTCTTGTCAAAACCTTTTCGTAACTTTGCGATTTCAGACTGAAATACTTGCTTAAGCCCATCCGCACTAAGGAAATCATATTCAACGCTTCTCCTTCCCCCAGACACCAATTTTCCGTCTAATGCCTCTATGAGTTCTCTTAATCGAGTGAAGATTAAATCTGGAATCTGGGCAGGGTTTAGCCCTGGCTTTCGAAAGTCAACGAAAAAAGGCACTGTTGCATTTTTTATTGGATCCTTTTTTTCGGACGGTCGTGTAAAATAGCGTACTAGAAACATCGTTTTCCCTACGCCAACACGCCCAATAACTATAAGTGTCTGCCCTTCACGATGCCTTACGAGATATCCTTTTAGATTTTCTTGAAACTTTTCATACGAATTTAGTGTTGCCACAGAAATAACATTAGCACTACTGGCAAACGAGGGTGGTTTGTCTAATAATAATGCCTCGAAATCTTCGTTGCGCAAAACAGAACTACCTGGAGGTACGTAACAATTATCCAATACATCAATGGAATCGTCCTTTGTCACATCTGTAAAAACATGTTCCAGCAGTGGTTGCAGAGCAAGACCGATAGGATTTGCACCTTTGATTGAATCTTGTTCTGCATACATCGACGCCACACTCTTTGGAATGATAGCCGGTCGCGAACCAATTAGTTGAGAAAAAAGCTGTCCATCTGCAACAATCGATCTTGCAAGTAAATTAGCTATATCTGAATAATTAAAGTTATCATTAAATATGTTGGAAATAATGATCGCGTCGCCTTCATCTATAGGTATTCCATCCGTTCGAACCGCAAGAAATATTATATATGAGCAACCATTTGTGAGTACCGCAATTGGGACAGACCAAGTTTTACAATATTCCTGAACCTGGGAGATATCTTCTGAAAGACCTACATTTCCTTTTAAGAGCGTTTTGATCTTAATGTGATACGGTTTATTTTTTGTGTTTATTGAGAATGATTTTGATGCACGTTTGGCTTCTACAATCATGATAGGACGAGTTGTTGACAACCTATAATCAAACCTGCTTCCATCTCTGGATAATTCGCGAATTATGTCTTGCTCCTCCCAACCAAGACAATCTTTTAATACAGTATCGATGAATTTGGATCTTGTATCACTTTCAGACCAATCCTCGTCCTCTATATTTGGACTACTATCCTTAAGTCGCACAAATGCCTCTGTCAT
>SDBV01003652.1_pt1 | contig 22498 bp, 22 predicted proteins | sample 2277081 | NCBI WGS metagenome assembly SDBV01 (sample SAMN10402039, study PRJNA504765) | marine sediment metagenome | isolation source: marine sediment core GS10_PC15, 223 cmbsf | place: Arctic Ocean: Southern Knipovich Ridge | collected 2010 | reverse complement strand
GTGTGTTGCCGCAAGTCATCGGGCAATCGAAGCGGCACTCGCTGCAAAAGCGCCGGGCTACAGACCGGAAGCCGCTCTTCGGACAGGAAAGGCAGCATCGAGTAGCCGTAGAACGTGTCCGGGCCACCCCGGATGACGATGTCATAGTCTTCTTTCAGACTCTCCAGCGGCTCGTTCGATGTCTCCACGTTGACATCCACGTCGGGATGCCCGGCGCGGAATTTCGCCAGTCTCGGCACCAGCCAGCGCAATGTGAATGTCGCGGGCGCGTTCACGGACAATCTCTGAGAGACCGTTTCGGACACGCCATATCTCGCGGTTGCCTGCGAGAGCTGCTCGAACACGGGGCCGATCTTCTCCAGATAGGCCTTCGCCGCCGGAGTCAGCGTCACGCGCCGGTTGTGCCGTTCAAACAGGGATGCCCCAAGCCACTCCTCGAGCAGGCGCACCTGCTGGCTCACCGCACCGTGCGTCACATGCAACTCTGCGGCGGCTTCCTTGAAGCTGCCAAGCCGGCCCGCCGCCTCGAAGGCTCGCAAGGCATTGAGCGGGGGCAATACCCGTTTCATTCGCAATAGTTTATCTAACGCAATTCGTCAATTTATCTGGTTTGCCGCACGGCTACAAGATAGATATTCTTCTTGCCGCACCATTGATGACGTCCCCCGCTCACTTTTCGGCCCGAAACCCGCATGCTCGTTTATACCGGCGGCATCGTGCTCTTCGCTGACTAACGCAGATTCGCTAATTGGCGAGAATCCGCAGCCGAAAGCGGCCGGACGATTTCATGCAAAGGAGGACTCCATGCTTAAACGTATTGCAACCGGCCTGCTCGACATCGCCTATGACGAACAGGGCGATGCCGACGGATGGCCGGTCGTTCTGCTACACGGTTTCCCATACGACATCCATGCCTATGAGGACGTGGCCCCACGCCTGGTATCCCAAGGCGCCCGCGTCATCACCCCGTATCTTCGGGGATACGGGCCTACGCGCTTCCTTGCGCCCACGACACTTCGCTCAGGGCAGCAGGCGGCGCTTGGGGCAGACCTGTTAGCACTGCTCGATGCACTTCAGATTGACCGGGCCATACTCGGCGGCTACGACTGGGGCGGCCGGGCGGCATGCATCGTGGCAGCGCTCTACCCGTCGAGAGCTCGGGGACTGGTCTCTGTCAACGGCTACAACATCCAGAACATTGCCACCGCCTTGCAGCCAGCCGCCCCCGACAAGGAATACCGGATGTGGTACCAGTACTACCTTCATGGCGAGCGTGGCCGCGCTGGATTGACTGAAAGCCGGCGCGAGTTCTGTCGTCTCTTATGGTCGCTATGGTCGCCGACCTGGCGCTTTGACGGCGACACCTACGCGCGCTCGGCAGCGGCGTTCGACAACCCCGATTTCGTCGAGGTAGTCGTCCATTCTTACCGGCACCGTTTCGGACTGGTCGACGGCGATCCCCAGTTTGACGATATCGAGCGCCGCCTGTCCGCCATGCCGTCGATCACCGTGCCCACGATCACGCTCGAGGGGGACGCCGATGGCGTCTCGCCACCCGGGGGAAGACAGGCGAACTCAAAGCGCTTCACTGGACGCCATGAGAACCGCGTCGTGCCGAATGCGGGTCACAATCTTCCGCAGGAGGCGCCAGAAGCATTCACCGATGCAATTCTCGACATCAATGCATGGGCCGGTTAACGCTCCGGACATGGAGCGATGGCCACCGCAGCTGTTATCCCACCCCTACATGGAGGTTCGCTAAATGAATACCGTCTCGCAGGCCCCGCTCATTCTGATAACGGGCGGAGGCCGTGGCGTAGGCGCGGCAACTGCGCGGCTGGCTGCCGCAGACGGTTACGATGTCGCCATAAGCTTCGTCTCCAACGAATCTGCCGCGCTTGCAGTGGCGGCGGATGTGGAAGCGGTCGGGCGCCGGGCTTTACCCGTGCGCGCCGATAGCGCGAATCCGGAACAGGTCGCCCAGCTATTCGCCGCGATCGACCGGGAGTTCGGCCGGATCGATGTACTGGTGAACAACGCCGCGGTACTTGCGCGGCAGTCCCGGCTGGAGGACCTCGAATTTGAACGGATGCAGCGTATCTTCGCGGTCAACGCGATCGGCCCTATCCTCTGTGCACAGCAGGCGGTGAAGCGGATGTCCCGACGTTACAACGGTCAAGGCGGCTCCGTGATCAACATCTCGTCGGCATCGGCCAGGCTCGGCAGTCCTAATGAATATGTCGACTACGCTGCATCGAAGGGCGCCGTCGAAACATTCACTACCGGTTTTGCCAAAGAAGTCGCGCGGGATGGCATACGCGTCAACTGCATTCGCCCCGGGCACATCTACACGGACATGCATGCCAGCGGCGGAGAGCCGGGACGGGTGGATCGCGTCAAGGACTCGATCCCCATGGGAAGAGGCGGTCAGCCTGAAGAAGTTGCGCGGGCAATCCTGTGGCTGGCCAGTGCCGAGGCGTCCTTTATCACCGGCACGTTCCTCGATGTCACTGGCGGCAAGTGAGCGACGAGCTGCGACGATGAAGGCTGCGCTGCGCGGAAACGGCATTGGACGCGGCGTATCCGCCATTCATTGAGAGGATCAGCCTCCGGCCCGCTTCGCCTTGTGGCCATACTTGTTGAGCGCTTCGACGATTCGCTCGCCGTGGTCGCCCTGCACTTCAATCACGCCATCCTTGACGGTTCCGCCAGAACCGCAGAGCGTTCGCAATTGCTTGCCCAATGAGGCCAAGGCGAGAGGATCGAGTGCCAGCCCTTTCACGACCGTCACGCTCTTCCCGCCTCGGCCTTTAGTCTCGCGAGAGACTCGCGCCACGCCGTCACCTGCCGGGGGCTTTGCGGCAACCGTCTTGCAGATGCATTCCGCGAGCGTCTGCCGGCATTCGGGACACATCCGGCCACCATCGGTGGAGTAAACAAGGCCGCCTTTGGGACTACTCTTCATGATTGGCTTACTCAAAGAAATACAGATTCGGGTTCTTGACGATCAACTGGAGCGGAGTTCGCGTACCCCTCGACCGAGTCTGCGGCGAAGCAACGTTCGTAACGTTGCGCCGTCTGCATAGCCCACTTCGGCGGCAATCGAATCCAGATCCATTGAGCTTGTTTCGATAAGATGCCTGGCACGCTCGACCCGCCGATCCTGAAAGTACGACAAGGGAGATTGACCGAGTACGGCTTCGGCGCGCCTTTGCAACGTCCTCGGACTCGTTGCGAGCTCATGGGTGGCCTCCTGCAGCGAGAACCCGGTGGCCAGATTGGCGCGCGTCCATCGCTCGAATCGTTCGATGAGCGGATCGCTATGCGCCAGGTGGTCGGGAATAATGTACGGCGCCTGAGACACCCGCCCGTCCACCAGCATGTATCGCGCCACTAACGTGGCCAGTTCAGGGCTCGCTTGCCGAATGAGCCAAAGCACGAGATCCAGATGCCCCATCGCCGCGCCCGCTGTCACAAACGGTCCCGACGGGACGAGCATGCGGTCCCTGTCGAGGCGAACCTCGGGGTAGCGGATTCGAAATAGCGGGCTGAGCCACCAGGTCGTGGTCGCCTCCGCCCCGTCGAGCAGGCCCGATTCCGCGAGAAGGAAGGTGCCGATGCACGCGGCGGCGATTCGCACGCCTTGTTGCCGCCAATGGTGCAACTGAGCGCCGGCATCCCGTACGGCCGGACGTTCGAGACACTCCACCAGACCCTCAGGCGTTGCGGCACTGATCGCTGGCATGACGATCCAGTCGGGCGGCGGCATGGTACGCGCCTTCTTTACGACGACGCTCATGCCAAGGCCCGTTTTGATCCGGGTTCGCAGGCCGACCAGTTCGACCTCGAATGGCGGCGGCTCACCGGGATGCGCAACCGCGGACAGCCGGTTCGCCATCCTGAGGGCATCGAGCACCACGGCCATGCCCGTATCGAACACGCCATCGAGAGAAAACACAAGGATACGCATGGCGTAAATGATGCGAAAAATGTCATTTGCGATGCTACTTCTGCGGGGAGTTTAAGTCTATGCTCCGGGGCAGAAAACGTTCAACGCAGGAGCAAGCAATGTCTGAAGCAGCAGCAGGAAAAGATGTCGGTGGTACCCATCCGCTCGACCACGTGGTATGGAACGCGCTCACCAGCAAGCAGAGTCGCTTTGCGCTCGGGGATGACCGGGCAGTTCGGTTTCCGGCCGCCATCGCACCCTTTGCCGCCGTGGCCGATCCTGGTTCGGCGTCTTTCGAAGCCTTGCACGGACTGATCGGGGCGCAAGGTCCGGTTGCGTTGGTCACCGCGGACAAGGTCGTGCCGCCGGCTGGCTTCTCCGCGATCAGGCAGACGACGCTGCTTCAGATGATCTGGCAAGGCAAGCCCGACCCGGCAAATACATGGGAACACGTCAGGCTCGCCGAGGGCGATGTGCCGGAGATGATCGCCCTCACCAGCGCAACGCAGCCCGGCCCCTTCGGGCCGCGCACCATCGAACTCGGTGATTATCTTGGCGCGCGCAGGGAGGGCAAGCTGGCCGCAATGGCGGGCGAACGCATGAGGCTCGACGGATATACGGAAATCAGCGCCGTGTGCGTGGATGCCGCATTTCGGGGGCAAGGCCACGCGGGTGGGCTGATGAAGCTGCTGATAGCGGCAATCAGCGCGCGCGGCGAAACGCCCTTCCTGCACGTTCTCACATCGAACCACTCCGCCATCAAGCTCTACCGGACCTTGGGCTTTGTGGAACGTCGTGAGATGCATCTCACGGTGCTCGGAAAGGCGAAAGCGTAGCTGGGGGACCGGGGGCGGCGATGCTGGACCAGGGCGGCACGCAACTGGTAGCGCCCGCCCCTTATCAGCCGTTGCATGCCGCGTAGGCAGATGTGCCAAGCAAATTGCGCCAAACTGGTATATGATGACCATCATGCAAAAGTCATCATTCAATCGGAAACCTGCCAGCCGCAAGGAGATCACGCACGAGCGCATCGTCGAGGTTGCCGCGCGCGCGATCCGGCGCAGCGGCTACGACGGAACGGGTGTGGCCGACATCATGAAGGAGGCCGGCCTGACACACGGCGGCTTCTACGCGCACTTTCCGTCACGCGAGGCACTGCTTGCTGAAGCGGCTGACCGTGCAGGCGCGGAGTCGGTGGCCCTGTCGGAGCAAATCGCCGCCTCTGTGCCACAGGAGCAGGCATTGCCGTCGATGGTGCGCGCCTACCTGTCGAAGGAGCACCGTGAAGGCATAGAGACAGGCTGCCCGGTCTCCGCCCTTGGCTCGGAAATGCCGCGCCAGGCACCAGTCGTAAGGCGCGCGGCCACGCGCCGCATCAAGGAGATGATCGATGTCGTGGCGCGTCAATTGCCTGATTGGGGTCAACCGGGCGCGCATGAACAGGCGCTGATGATGGTTGCCACCATGGTCGGCACCATGGTGCTGGCGCGCGCCGTTGACGACCCCAAACTCTCGGATGGTTTTCTTGAAGCTGCATTGAAAAAATACGCGCCCACCGGGGAGTAAATCCGCTTATCCGGTGTGCGCTTTTGTTGGATCAAAAATATGATGAACATCATATTTTTTGTAGAAAATGCTTGGCTAACCATGTAAAGACATTCCTCACTAAGGGAAAACACAGACTATGAAAAGCGGAATAGCCCTCGTTACGGGCGCCTCATCAGGCATCGGCGAAGCCACGGCAAACCGCCTTAGCAAGGCCGGGTACAAGGTCTACGGAACTAGCCGGCGCGGCGCACAAGCCGGCCAGCGAACGTTCGAGATGCTGCCGCTTGACGTGACTAGCGATGCATCGGTCGAAGCGGCCGTCGAGGAAGTGTTGCGCCTGCACGGTCGCATCGACTTGCTGGTGAACAACGCTGGCTTCGGAGTCGCCCCTGCTGCTGCCGAAGAAAGTTCGCTTGAGCAGGCCCGTGCGATCTTCGATACCAATTTCTTCGGGATTGTCCGCATGACCCGTGCCGTGCTGCCCCATATGCGGCAACAAGGTCGCGGCCGCATCATTAACATCGGCTCGGTACTGGGTTTCCTGCCCATGCCTTATATGGCGCTGTATTGCGCCACCAAGCACGCGGTAGCGGGCTATTCGGAGTCACTCGATCACGAGCTGCGCACGATGGGCATCCGGGTATCGGTCATTGAGCCCGCCTACATCAGGACGGCGTTCGACGCGAACCTCATGGCGCCCGACGCTCCCCTCGACGCTTACCGCAAGGTGCGCACAGCCGTGGACAAGCGAGTCAAGGAAGTGGTCGAGAGCGCTGACGGCCCCGAGGTTGTGGCCGAAACCGTATTGCGGGCCGTGCTCGCGGCTCGGCCGAAACTTCGCTACGCGGCGGGAGGACTCGCCGGCCGTCTCCGGTTGCTACGCAGATTTGCGCCTGCGGGACTGGTGGACACCGGCATTCGCAAAGATCTGCGTCTCACAACATAGACGCTATTACTTCACACAACGAGCAACCGACAAGGAACAACGAACCATGATGAAGGCATTCGTCGTCGATCGATATGGACGCAAAAATGGCATACGAGCCGGCGATATGCCGGTCCCGGAACCGGGTGAGGACGACGTGTTGATCCAGATTCACGCAGCTGGCGTGAACCCGCTCGATGCGAAGATCAGGGACGGAGAGTTCAAGCTGATTTTGCCCTATCGCTTGCCACTGATTCTGGGCAACGACCTGGCCGGAACCGTTGTCCGCGTCGGAACACGCGTGCGGCGCCTGAAGCCGGGCGATGAGGTGTATGCGCGGCCGCCCAAAGATCGGATCGGCACTTTCGCGGAATTCATCGCGATCAGGGAGGACGCCGTGGCGCTCAAGCCCAAAGCGCTCAGTATGGAAAAAGCGGCTTCAATCCCGTTGGTAGGCTTGACTGCGTGGCAGGCTCTGGTCGAGCGAGCACAACTGAAGAAGGGGCAGAAAGTGCTCATACATGCCGGCTCGGGCGGCGTGGGCACCTTTGCCATTCAACTGGCGAAGCATCTGGGCGCGACCGTCGCCACAACAGCGGGCGCCGCAAATACCGGATTGATGAAGCAGCTCGGTGCGGACATTGTCATCGATTACAGGAAGGACGACTTTGCCGCTGTGTTGAAAGACTACGACGTGGTGCTGGATACGCAAGGCGGAAATACGCTCGAAAAATCACTGCAAGTGCTCAAGCCGGGTGGCAAGCTCATCGGAATCGCCGGTCCGCCGGATCCTGATTTTGCAAGGCAGATGGGTGCGTCGTGGTTTCTGAAAACGGTGATGCGCTTTCTAAGCTATCGCATCCGAAAAGCGGCGAAACGTCGCGACATCACCTATTCATTCCTGTTTATGCGTGCCGACGGAGACCAGTTAGCTCAGATTGCCAGGCTCGTCGACGCCGGTGCGATAAAGCCTGTGATCGATCGGACATTCCCGTTCGAAGCAACGGCGGACGCATTGACTTACGTTGAAACGGGACGTGCGAAGGGGAAGGTTGTTATCAAGGTGCGATAGAAGGACGGAACTCCGTCTGTTTCCTCGTAAAGGCAATGGCGCTTGTTCGACGCGAGCTTGTTGCAGCGTACAGCGCCAACTGTCTGTTGGCAGGACGAAACTGATTCCTCACTGAATCGCCTTTCCTGATTCACTTCCCCGACTGCCTGTCAGGTCCGGCCCAAGCTAATACAGCTTACACGTCAGCGACTTCGGGACGCGAAATCTCAGTGCGCTACGAAGCCACCGTCAACCGGCAATGCTACGCCGACAATCAGGCTCGCACCGGGGCTGCATAACCAGAGCACCGTCGCAGCGACTTCCTCGGGCTTGCCCATGCGACCGATAGGCTGATCTTTAAGGAATATCTTCATCGCCTCCGGATCAATCCCGTCGCCCATTGGCGTGTCGATGCACCCTGGGCATACCGCGTTCACGCGTATGCCTTGCGCCGCAACGTCCAGAGCCGCGCTCTTGGAGAGTCCAATCACTCCGTGCTTACTGGCATGGTAGGCTGCGCGCCCCGGCAAACCGACCAGGCCACCGAGCGACGAGCAATTCACAATCGCGCCGCTGCCCTGCCTCTTCATCTGCAGCAGTTCGTGCTTCATGAAGGTCCATATACCGCGCAGGTTTACTGCCTGCACTTCGTCGTAACCATCGGCCGACTCCGCGGACATCTCGCACATCGGGCCCAGAATACCGGCGTTGTTGTAGGCCATGTCGAGGCGACCGTACTCAGCGACGGTCCGATCGACCGCAGCCTTAGCCTGTGCTTCATCAGACACGTCGCACACGATCGCGATCGCCCTATGCCCGGAGGCGGTCAACGTCGCGGTCGCGGCATTCAGCTTCTCTGCATTCCGGTCCACCAGCGCGACAGCCGCACCCGCTTCGGCGAACGCCTTTGCGGTCGCCAGTCCCATTCCCGAACTGGCACCCGTAACCAGTGCGACCTGACCTTTGAAATCGTAAGTGGGGTTCATATGAGTTCTCTTGGGGCATGATGTCATTGTCAGAACATGCCGTTGAGCGTCAAGCCATGAGGCAGTCGCGATGCAAAACGACGTCCGGGAATTGCTTTGACAGAGTTGATAGTGCGCGTGGTCGAACTGTAGCGACCGGGTCGCGATCTGACTATCCGGCAAAAAGCGCAAAGACTCATGAATCCAGTTCATGAGTATGGCGCTTCAGCTCAAACGCATCTGTCCGCTGTACGGTGCGTAGTTGCGGGTTGAGCGTCTAGTCTGACTTCTGGACAAACAGGCTCTCGCCCTTCCACAAAAAACCGATCGTTTTTCCGACCGTATGACCCGCACATGCGTCATCACGAGGCGGCCGAGCCCGTCAAATCCGTAAGCCTCACCTCGGGAAGGACAACTGTCTGGGTGAAGTGACCCACTACCTTATAGGTCGTCAGGGCAAGCGGCCGAATACCGGCACCATTCGCCGCAGGGAGTTCCACCACCAACTGGCCGGGGCCGGTCAGAGCCGCCGTATTCAGGCCCCACTGCGTAGATGTCGTCGAACATCCTGTTTGCCGCACGCCGATCGAAGCACCGGCGGGATCGAGCACCGTTGCTGCGATGCACTTTGAGCTATTAGTGGCCGGAAAACAATAGAGGTCAACGACCTGGTCATTGATGGGATTGAGCCGTGTTTCACATACACCGAAACCAGCAACCTTTTGTGGGGCGCCAAAAAGCAGCGTGGCTTGAATGGTTGTGGCTGGGGCATAGGAGCTCAGTAGATAGGTCAGAGACAACCGCACCGGCGTGTTCTTGAATTTCTCGAATACGTCACTCGGCAGATTGACCGCTTGATAGTTCGATTTGTGGCCATTGCTTGCGCCGTCGAAGATGTCGCGCAGGACATTGCTGACCTGATGAGGCGGATAGCCGGACGCGAGCGATATGGTGTCGTGATATAACGGCCTGCCGTCGCCGCTGGCGATACTAAGGACAACGTTATTGATGGTGACGATACGGTTCGGATCGACCGCCACCTTAAGCGGAACGTAGATGACGGGGCCCATGAACTGCTGGGCTTTGCCAATCACATCGGCCTTGGACTGGTCATCGAACGACAGGCGGATCGGGCTGGTCGTCGCCACTTTGCCATCATCAATGACGCGTTGGATCACGTAGCCGGCTATTTTCGGCGTAAACATCACCGCAATCGCACAAATTGTTGCCACGGCGAAGACGCCACGCGAAGTCGCCGTGTTCCGGCGGCCGTACTGCAGGTAAAGGATGAGCGTGCCTGCAATGACAAGGATAGCCAGGAGCGCCAGTTGGACAGGCCAGTTGCCAAGGTCAGTCATCTCGCCGTTGGTCACGATGAAACCGGCAATCCATGCTAGAAAGATCACGAAAACGATGCCTGCCGCCTGCGGCCAGCTAGCCGTGATCGTACCGACGGCCAATGCGGGTAGACCGACACAGATGAATACGACGAGCGCCGTATAGGCCGACGCACCAATCGCCGGCAGCGCATCTAGCCCGTGCATAAGACCAACGCCAAGATCGAAAACAAAGGTCGGCAATAGAGTCACAAGGGCAGCGAAAGCAATCTTATCCAGCGCGAGGTCGCTTCGACGGATCGGCCGGATCAACCAGTCGTCATTATTCGACACGACGGGGTCGCTCTGTACGACCAAAATGATAGCGAGGCCTGCCACGCCAGAGAACGCGAGATCGATGAGTGCGTGTGGCAACAGCATTTGCAGCGGCTGGGCGAAAATCCCCATTTGCAGGATTATCCCGGCCGACGCGATCTTCAGGGCCAACACCGCCGCTACGTACGGCCAATGCAGTCTCAGATCTTTTTTCAAAATATGCAGCCACATATCATCTCCCCTTTATTTGTTCGGCCCGCGCGAACGCAGTAAATATCGACCTTAAGTCCAGCGGCTCGGCCTGAACGAACCTGACGTCGCCGAATACAGCGGCGATTTCAGACGCCAGCCGGTCTTCAGCAAACGCCGTATGCACAAAACTTAGAACATTGCCCGACGTGCCGGTATCGATCCATGTCTTGGGCAAAATATCGGGGGGACGTGCCGGCGATTGCAACGTGACGCGAATCAGGCGAACGCGCGCGTTCAAGGCCTCGATCGAGTCTTCGAACAGCAGGCGACCCTGGTCAAGAAAACCGACGTCGCTAACGAAACCCTCGATTTCGTTCAGTTCGTGCGACGAGATGAAGATAGTGAGGTCTTCGCCATGTCTCAGCACGCTTTCGACCAGGTCGTCGCGTACCAGCGGGTCCAGGCCGCTGAACGGTTCATCGAGCACCAGCAGCTTTGGTTTGAAGGCCAGGGCCGCGACAAGCGCGACCTTGATACGCATACCATGTGAAAGGCTTCGGATTTTGCGGTCCACCGGCAGCTTGAACCGCGCCAACACGGTTCTTTCGAGCGTCTCGTCCCAATTCGGATAAAACGGCCTCAGGTAGTCGAGATAGGCACCTACGGTCATTTGCCCAGGAAGCACCTGGCTCTCCGAAACATAGCCGATCTGGCTAAAGTGGTAGCTTGTCAGTTCACGTGATGGCGTCCCCATCAATGTGAGCTCTCCCCGTGTCGGCGCCAGAATGTTCAGCATCATCTTGATGGTGGTCGTTTTGCCCGCGCCATTGGCGCCAATCAGCGCATAGACGCTCCCCTCCGCGACCGAGAAACTCAAGCCACTGAGCGCCTCATTCAGGCCGAAGCGCTTCTCGATATTCCGGGCCTCAATCATCATTTTGTGTTCCCCGCGCTATGTCGATCCGGTTCCAGCGTTCAATGATGGCGCCGAGCAATTCCTCCTGCGTCAGGCCGACGCGACGTGCGCCAACCACCAGTGCCTCGACTTCGTGGCCCAGCAACTGCGCCTTTTCGCCCGGGCGCGCCTGGGGCGGCTCGCAGACGATTGTCCCGATCCCCGGCCGCGCCTCCAGCCAGCCTTCGTGGACCAGGTGCTGGACGATCTTGTGAGCCGTGTTTGGGTGAATTTTCAGGTCTGCCGCCAACGCCCTCACCGACGGAAACTCCTGTCCGGGCAGGTATTCGCCGCTGATGAAGGCGCGCTTGGCGGCGAAAACCACGGCGTCGAATATCGACTGACCCGATTGCGGTTTGTAATCGAATAGTGTCATATTCATAATGTGACACACGGTACACCAAGGCGTCAACGGAAATTCATCGTTGTCATGGAGGTCGTTTTTGGTCTGCTCGCATGGGGCGGGAAGCGGTCGAGTCTGCTGGCACTCGTGACCAATGCTTCAAAACGATTAGAAGGATGTTTGATCGTCCTGAACGCAAGCATTGAGGATCGCACGCGCCTCAGGTAGGCGAGGTTTTTAAAAGTAGAAACCGGCCGGTTTGAAACTGCAGTTCTGTTATCGGGCTGAAGCTCGGTTGGGCGATACCAGCAGACGGTGGGAACAGATCAAATTGTCCATGATCTTCATCGCGGCGCCGAAGGTCGGCTGTTGGGCGGGCGCTGCCTGACGCGGCCGGCTCAGCTCGACCCGTTTCGACCATTCCGCTTTACCTAAAACGGTCGCTCAAAACATGATCGGTGCGCCGCCGCAAGGCGGGTACACGGTTACACCCCAGATGCACGTAAAGCGCGCGGCTCATCGATTACATCTGATTATCAGGTTGGACCGCAAAGATCGATGGAAAGGGAACGGTAAAAGCAAATTCGTATCCCGTCGCAGCGGTAGTTTTGTCAGTGATATTCATCCCCGGCGTTCCCTTCTCAAAGATGGCGAAGCGCCAAAGTGAACCGACCGAACGACAACGCACTTCATGTATATCTTGCTCGACTGCAGCGCCGTCATACATAAACCCCGGGCGAATGTGGCGAGCAAATGAGGCGCAATCGAACAAACTAACATTTAACGGAGGCTTCTTATCTGAGTACTCGACAACGAGGTTGCCACTCGTTCCGTCAGCGTTGAATGAAGTCGTCATACGGGAAAATCCAGCCCTGCTTTTTACAGACTCCACCACCTTAAAAGATCCTTCCATTTCTCGTGAGAAGGAAACGGCCGAAGGCGTTCTTGCAAAAGGAGGCACTGTGCATGCTGTGATGGAAACGCACATCGAAACAAGGAGAACCACTTTCAGGGATTTTAACTTTGATTTAATCATTTTCAGTTTGATGACTAAAGGCGCGTGAAGAATGGAGCATGTTTATAAACACCGCGTGATTCGAAACCGCCCCCCGTTCATACTATCGGCCACACCTGCTTTTTCTTGAGCGGGTGTAGTGCCTCGAATGTGGGGACGCAAACTTGGGTTCTGCCCGCTTGTGAACTGATTCGGTCTGTTCAACTCGACTCGTTGTGGTTACTCGCATTGTTCGAAGCGGCTTAAAAGCGCACGGCCAACGTCGCTTGTTGGCCAGATTGCCGCCCGATGTTGCCGGCAAAAGTCGACCCACAGCGATCACCCATGCGACGTTTCAGTATCGCCGCTTTGGGCCGTCACTGCGGACGTTCATTGCCGCCTTATCCGCAACGCCTCAAACGATGATGGTTGGTCGCTGGCCCAAAGCGTTGAACCGGTACGTCCGGTCTTTCGTGGGTTTGTACAGCGCGCGATAGAGTTGGGTGCGACGCCTGCGCCCAGTGCCGCCAGGTCCACAGTGGTCAGCGCCGTACGCGCGGTGCCTGCCAGTTCGACTCGTGCGCGAACTCGACGAATGAATTCAGATAATCGACCACCGCATCGTCCTCGCGCGTGCCGAGGAAAATCTGCTTGGCGATGCCGTCCTTGCCGAGCTTTACGGTCGCGAGCGGCATGCGGTCCGCGTATTCTTCCGCGAGCCATTTAGGCAGCGCCGCCACGCCACGGTGGCTCGCGACCATCTGCAGCATGATGTCCGTCGTCTCGATCGTTTTGTGCCGTCGCGGAATGATGCCGGCGGGGCGTAGAAACTGGTTGTAGATGTCAAGCCGGTCGGTTTCCACGGGATAGGTAATGAGCGTTTCGTCGATCAGTTGTTCCGGTTTCAAATAGCGCTCACCTGCCAGCCGATGATTTTCCGCGACCACCAGCACCTGCTCGTAGTCGAACACCGGCTCGAAACGCAGGCCGGGGCGGTTGAGCGGATCGGGCGTCACCAGCACGTCGATGTCGTAACCGATCAGCGCGCCGATCCCACCAAACTGGAAGCGCTGCTTCACATCCACGTCCACATCGGGAAATCGCGCCAGATACGGTGAAACGACCTTGAGCAGCCACTGATAGCACGGCGCGCATTCCATGCCGATGCGCAGGGTGCCGCGCTCGCCCGCCGCGTACTGCTTCATGCGCTCCTCGGCGAGTTCGAACTGGGGCAAAAGCCGCTCGGCGAGCGAGAGCAGATACTGGCCGGCCTGCGTAGGGCGCAGGCTGCGCCCCTCGCGGTGCCAGATCGGGGTGCCGAGCTGCTGCTCGACCTTCTTGACCGTGTGGCTCAACGCCGATTGCGTAAGAAAAAGCGACTCCGCGGCCGCGGTGAGTGAGCCCTGACGGGCCACTTCGCGAACGATGACGAGATGAACGCGCTCGAGCATGGAAATGGATAAACCAGACAAGAATGAAGGAATCTAATGGACGGATAAAATAATGCCATTTTTCTTCATTGACGATAAGCCCTAAGATCGCTCCAACGTCTGAACGTTCTGCTCCGGGGAAGCCATGGTGGCGCCGGGCTTCGGCTTCACGATCTTTTTTATAACCCGAATATTCATCCGCTCAAGGAATACGAACTGCGCAAGGATGAAAAGATCCGCTTCGCTGAAAAGTTTGGCATCGCGTGGGCAGCGGCCGGGAACGCATCCAGTTGGGCGTGAAGTTCTACGGGGATGACGGTTCTGCATCGGAATCCTGAGCTCGCCATCTGTATCCGGATAAACAAGCCGAACGGCTTGAAGACACCGTATTCGGGCGAAACCGGCGCCGCGCTGCGTAACGTCCGGGGCATCTCCCAAATCGCCGCGGCGCCCTCCCCGTCACAGTTGACCGCCAGATTCGCTCCGAAGCGAGCGAACCGTCCTATCCCACAAGGTATTCGCCAAGCTCGCTCCGTGACCTAGCCTCCAGGCTATCGGCCAGGTCAAATCCGCAGGCAAGTCAACACGGACCGCATGCCATGAAAATATCTAATGGTTTCATGAAATCAATTCACTTTTATTCATGAATGACCTCGCATAAAATTCCGAAAAAGCAAGAAGTATTTGCTGACTTCATTTCAGAAATCAGGTTGCCAGATCACAATGAGTAAAGATTTTACATTTGCCATTAAAAGCATTTGTTTCGATGAAGACTATCGTCCTTCAGACAACACGCGCATCACAACCAATTTTGCCAACCTGGCTAGAGGAAACAGCCGCCAGGAGAACTTGCGCAACACCTTCAGGATGATTGACAATCGTTTCAATGCCCTGGCGCATTGGGATAACCCTAAAGGCGACCGCTATACCGTCAAACTTGAAATCATTTCTGTTGAGATGAATATTGATGGTGAGAGCAGTGGCAATACCCTCCCTTTGATCGAAATATTGAAAACGAGTATTTTTGATAAAAAAACCAACGAACTCATTGAGGGCATTGCAGGGAATAATTTCTCCTCCTACGTGCGAGATTATGACTTTAGCGTGCTATTGCTGGAGCACAACAAGAACCAGTCAGATTTCAGCACTCCAGAAAATTTTGGAGACCTGCATGGAAAGCTGTTTAAGTGCTTCGTGAATTCAAGCGCTTACAAGGATAACTTCAAGAAGCCGCCCGTCATATGCCTCAGTGTTTCGAGCAGCAGAACCTATCGTCGGACTGAAAATCAGCATCCTGTATTAGGCGTTGAGTATGAGCAGGATGAGTATTCGTTAACTGACGAATATTTCAAAAAAATGGGGCTGAAGGTTCGCTATTTCATGCCTCCGAATAGTGCTGCGCCTTTGGCTTTTTATTTTTCCGGCGACCTGCTTGGCGATTATGCCAATCTTGAGCTTATCGGCACCATCAGCACGATGGATACCTTCCAGAAGATTTATCGCCCTGAGATTTACAATGCGAATTCAGCAGCAGGAAAGTCCTATCAGCCAAGTTTGAAGCATGAGGATTTTTCGCTAACCCGGATTGTTTACGATCGAGAAGAACGTAGCCGGCTGGCTATTGAGCAGGGAAGGTTTGTTGAAGAGCAGTTTATCAAACCATATCAGGCTGTTCTTGAGCAGTGGTCTGCTAACTACGCTCTTTGACTAACCCAAACGCAAGGTCATCTATTGTGAAAAAATTGCTACCCACTTCAACTGCCGGCAGCTTGCCTAAACCCTCATGGCTCGCAGAACCCGAGAAACTTTGGTCACCGTGGAAATTGCAGGATGAGGGACTGATTGAGGGCAAACAGGATGCCTTGCGTTTGTCACTGCAAGAACAACAGCACGCAGGCATTGATATTGTCAGCGATGGCGAACAAACGCGTCAGCATTTTGTGACCACGTTTATCGAGCACCTGGACGGCGTCGATTTCGAGAACCGCAAGACCGTCAGAATTCGTGATCGCTATGATGCAAGCGTACCGACGGTCGTTGGTGCTGTTGCTCGCCGGAAACCGGTCTTTGTCGAAGATGCCAAGTTCTTGCGTCAGCAAACGAAGCAACCCATCAAATGGGCCCTGCCCGGTCCCATGACGATGATCGATACGCTTTATGACGATCATTATAAAAGCCGCGAAAAGCTGGCCTGGGAATTCGCCAAAATCCTCAATCAGGAAGCCAGAGAACTGGAGGCGGCTGGCGTTGATATCATCCAGTTTGACGAACCCGCATTCAATGTGTTCTTCGATGAGGTGAATGAGTGGGGCGTTGCCACGCTGGAAAAGGCGATCGAAGGGCTTAAGTGCGAAACGGCTGTCCATATTTGCTATGGCTATGGCATCAAGGCCAACACAGACTGGAAGAAGACGCTGGGGTCGGAGTGGCGGCAGTATGAAGAAGCTTTCCCCAAGCTGCAAAAGTCCAGTATCGGCATGGTCTCACTGGAATGCCACAACTCTCACGTTCCGATGGAACTCATCGAGCTTATTCGCGGCAAGAAAGTGATGGTGGGGGCCATTGACGTGGCTAGCAATACGGTTGAAACGCCCGAGGAAGTCGCCAATACCCTGCGAAAAGCGCTCCAGTTTGTCGATGCGGACAAGCTCTATCCTTGCACCAACTGCGGCATGGCTCCCTTGTCTCGCGCAATAGCGAAAGGCAAGCTGGAAGCCTTGAGTGCAGGCGCAGAAATCGTCCGAAGCGAACTCTCGATCTAATTCTGGGGCGGAAATGGCCGTCGTGAGCTGCTCGCGACGGCCAAACGCGGAGAATTGAGTGGGCGAATGGGTCAGTTTTGACCGATGGTTCGCTTTCAACATTGGCAAAGGCCGAAGTCAGTCAACCTTCCCCGACTACTTCAGGCCTTCCTTAACACTCTCGAGCTGCACCCAGTACCAATCCTTACTATGTCACTTTCCAGTACCGCTATCGAGCCATTGAGCTTTCGCGAAGCGCTTGGGCACTACGCATCCGGTATCACGGTGATTACGTCACACATTGATGGCGAGCCGATTGGCTTCACTTGCCAGTCGTTCTATAGCGTGTCGATGAGCCCGCCGCTGGTCTCATTCAGCGTAATGTCCAGTTCGGCCAGCTATCCCAAGATTCGCCAGGCAGGTCGATTCGTGGTCAATATCCTGTCAGATGACCAAGTCAAGATTTCCAACCAATTCGCTCGGCGAGGCACGGACAAGTGGCACGGAGTCGAATGGCAGGAATCGCCGCTGGGTAATCCGATCATTGTCGGCAGTCTTCACTGGCTTGATTGCGAAATTTACGCAGAGCACGCCGCAGGCGATCACCTGATCGTGATTGGTGAAGTGAAAGCGTTAAACCTGCAAGAAGCCGCTGCGACGCAGCCATTGCTATATTTCAAAGGGCAATATCGCAACATCGCCGCGCATAGCGCGGTTTGAGCGTTGACCTCGGCTGGGCGCCCGCGCAATTGTTCTTCTGCTATACCGCCCCATCTGCTGCTGGCTATCATCGCAGTCGTTGCTCTGCACTATCACCAAGAGGCTGCGGCAACGACGCCCCTCTGATTTACACGGTATCGAGCTGTCTTGAGTTCATTGAAACAGGCGCTGAACGAAGGACGCTTCGTCTGCGTGCTTGAGGTCGTTCCTCAACAGTCCTCCTCGCGCTTAGCCGCGCTTGAGCAAATCGTGCAACGCGCTCACCTGGCAAGCTGGCCGTTACTGCCAGCCTTCGCCGATCGTGTCGGCCTGCACTCGGACTTGAGCCCCTTGGAAGGCGCTGGAGCATTGGGAAATCCGGCCTCATCCTTGCTGCACTTTTCCGGCAAGGATCGCGAGCGTGCAGACTTGCTGCTCCAGATGGAGTCGATGAAGGCCCGTGGTCTGGAGCAATTGTTGCTGCTCAGTGGTGATCGCTTGCCAGGCCACCATCCCGGTCAGGCACCCGTGCGCTATCTGGAGTCGGTACCCGCGCTGCAGATTGCCCGTGAACACTGCCCGGACTGGCTGTTGGGCGCTGCGTTGAACCCGTTCAAATACCGCGAAGAAGAAGGCGGCGCACAGTATCTGAAGGCGCAGAAAAAGCTTTTGGCTGGCGCTGATTTCCTTACCCTGCAACTGGGTTTTGACGCCACCAAACATATTGAAGCCCAGACCTGGATGCGCGCTCAGGTTCGTATGAAACCCATGCTGGCCTGTGTAATGAGGCTGACCGAGAAACGCGCCGCGGTTCTGCAGGCCGTCCCCGGCATCGTCATTACCGAATCCATGCGCGAGCTGTTGGCCAGGGAGCAGCAGGTATCGCAGGCCTATGCCGGCGCGCGAAGCCTTGAGCGCCTGGCGCTGCAGATAGTGGGCCTGCAATTGATGGGCTATGCCGGTGTTCATGTGTCTGGGATGCATACGCTAGATGAACTGCTTTCGTTGGAACAGGCAATCACCGAGCAGCGGGATAGCATAGCCTCACTGACCGATTGGGCCGAACGATGGCACGCAAGTTGGCAAATGCCTGGTGCGCCCCAGGTATGCTTCGCTCCCGAAATCGGCGCATGGGAAATGGGGCAATCCGATGTCACCGCCACCCGCCGGGAGCGCCTGGGATACACGCTGCTCTCCACGGTACATGACCAGTTCTTCAGTCGCACGGGATGGCTCAGCAGAGCCTTTGGCTGGAGCGTGACGCGGCCGATCTGGAAGGTCGGCATGGCTGCGCATGCGCTGCATGCTGTCGAGCGGACGGTCAAAAGGCCACTGGTCGGCTGTGATACCTGCGGCCGCTGCCGTTTGCAGGACACCCTCTACGTATGCCCCGAAACCTGCCCCAAAGGCCTGGCGAACGGCCCCTGTGGCGGTACCCGGCTCAATCGTTGCGAATTTGGCGACCGTGAGTGCGTGCACAGTGTCAAATACCGGATTGCCAAATCTGCCAATCAGTTACCTGTGCTGGCGCAGACATTGATTCCTTGCATCGAAGCGGGCAACAGGCACCGCAGCTCCTGGCCTGAATGGTTCGAGCCAGAAAATTCGATGCCAGAGCGCTAAATCGAACCCCAGAGAATGATAGCTGGCCAGGCACCATTGGACCCCAGCGGGTAGCCCAGACTGATAATTAAGGCCGCCGCAATACCAAGAGTGATCGCTACCCCGACCCACCATTTGATGGATTTATGTAGTGCCACTTTGGCTACGGCGCCAGGATACGCCTGACCACAGCGGCAAGATACTGATCGAATGCCCGCAGTAGCTTTTACGGCCCCCGTGGAATAAAACCTGAAGCCTCGGCGTTCTGGATGAATCGACCACCATCGTCGAGCGCTGACCGATTTCCGGTATCAAACTGGCAACGCGCGGCGTTTGAGATTTCGAGGAGCATCGAGGCAAATGGCATTCACTGATATACAGCCGCTCGACTACTACTACGCACACGGCTACAAGGTTATGAATCCGTTCTACCGGATCATGGCAGCTCACCCTCAGTACAAGTATCTGGTGGACCGGGCAATCGGCAATGGAAATGACGCTGCGGTGAATAGCGTCATCACAAAGGTGCTGATGGATCTAAAGAATGCAGCCGATCCCAAGGGCTGGGACTTGATGCAACTCGACGAGACAACGATGGCCGCGATTTTGGGAGGCGATGCCATTATCGAACACCGCGAGTTGGTAAAGCACCTCGAACCCGGCGTAGCCGCGCCCTCAGAACGCGAAATAATGCAAGGGTACCGGCAGCAAGTGTCGAACAGATTGTCCCAACTGGTCGATTTGCTGGAAGACACGAGAGAGGCGCTTATATCGAAGCCGCGGCCCGAGTGCTCGTGGGTCATCCGTGGCGACTCGCGTGGGATGACCCAATATCTGAAGACGCAGGGAATCGAGTTTCCGGCGGACGTGGCTCCGTCCGGTCATTGCTATCGCTTCGGCAAAGACTGGCAAACCAACCAGTTCTTTTCAACGAGTACCGGCGATACGCTGGCTTCTCTTGCGCAGCGCGCGCTCGTGTGGATCATCCAGATCGACCCCAAGAGAACCAGTGGGCGTGAAGGAGGCGCCTATTTGTCGGAGAAAGAGGTGCTCTTCCCGTACGAGGTTCGATTGCACCTCGAGTGTGGAATCGATGTGGCCTCCGAAGACGATATCGGCAAACTGGACCTCAATGCATTTGGCCAGAAAGAAAAGGAGCTTCGCGCCAAATTGTTGACGGTGTATCAGGCGAACAAGTCATCGTGGCCGGCTAACAGAGCACGGTTCCTGGTAGCCCGGGAGTCGTATTAGGTGGAATAGCCTTGACTAAATCTGACAGTAGTCGGTCGCTCCCTAACGACGGCCGGTAAACATTCACACCAGCACCACAATCTTCCCCCCGCCCCGGTTCTCCTCCATAGCGCGATGCGCCTCCACGATCTGCGCCAGCGGATACACACTGCCAACAGGAAGCCGCAGCGTTCCGCCCTCCACCTGCTCCAGCAGCTTCGTGTACGGCGTGCTCATAAAGTCGGCCACGCCGCCATCATAGGTGGTCAGCCGCACCGTGCTCGGAATCGCCTCCATCGGGCTGAAGTCGTCGAACGACCATTTATTGCCCACCATCCCCATCATGCAGACCACACCCTGCGGCTTCGCGCAACGCAACGAGTCCAACAGCGTAGTAGTGCCGATCAGCTCCAGCACCTTGTCGACGCCGCCCGGCGACACCTCATGCAACTGCTCGGCGATGGCGCCTGAATCGACAAGCACCTGATCAGCGCCATTCTCACGCAGCGCGTCGCCTTTCGCTGGATTGCGCGTCGTTGAGATCACGAACGCTCCGCGTTGTTTCGCGATCGCCGCCGCCGCGAGCCCCACCGAGGTCGTCCCGCCTCGCAGTAGCAGACGCTCCCCGCTCTCGAGCGACAACGCCTTGAACAGTGCCCCCCACGCGGTTTGCAGCATCTCGGGCATCGCGCCGAGAACGTCCCATGGCAAGCTGCTCTCGATCTTCTGGACCTGGACGGCCGGGACGCACGTATATTCAGCGTAGCTGCCGTCGAACTGGCGCCCCATCCCGCCCATCGCGGTAAAGACCTTGTCCCCCTTCTCGAATTCGCCGCCCGGTGCGTCCTCGACGGTGCCCGCCGCCTCGATGCCGAGCACCCGTGGAAACCGCACCCCGGGCGATAGCCCCTGACGGGTAAACAGCTCGGACCGGTTGAGTCCGAACGCCCTGACCCGAATCAGGACCTCGCCCCGCTTCGGCGACGGTATTGGACGCTGCTCCAGCTTGAGCACGTCCGGGCCGCCCGCCTCATGAATCACCGCCGCCTTCATCGTCGACATCGCAATCCTCCGTCCATGCAGTTGCACGCCGGTGCGCGAAAAGCCGCTTCGCACGCCATCAGCCTTCCCCCTGCTTCGGGTCGGTGTTGCACGTATACAGCACGATCTTCCACGCACCGTCAATCTTGCGCAGCACGAATACCTCGCGATTGTAATCCGTCACCTTCTTCCCGTTCTCGATGACCGCGGCGCCCACGTGATGATGCGTGCGCACCACAGCCGTGTCGCCATAGACGCTGATCGCATCATAGGAAAATTGAGTCGAGAAATTCGCAATCCTGAACAGTGCGTCGTAGCCGGCAACCCTCTGCTCGCGGGTGGCATAGGTACGCTTGTTGTTCCACTCGGCCACGCTATCGTCCGCGAACAGCCCGACGATCGTGTTCGTGTCCTTGCCGTTGAGCGCATCCTGGTAGCGGTTCACGACGTCGTACACTTCGTGCTGCACGGCGCTCATCGTGGGATCAGACGAGTATGGGATGCTGTCTTCCGCTGCCGCAGCAAGCGGCGCCGACGAACACAGCACGAACGATGCGGCAACGAAAACACTCGCCGCATAGCCAACGATAACACGATGCTTCATGATTCACTCCTCCAGACAACGGTTGAAACGATGCGCGCGCCGGGGCTTCACGCACCAGGGAAAACTTGGGACCGCCCGGTCGCGGCGGGTGTGGTGTGTCTATCGCGCGCTGTCGCGCGTAGCGGCGAGGAAATCATGAACGTGCGCGACTACCGCCGCGCCTTCGCCGGCGGCGGCCGCAACGCGCTTGATCGAAGCGGAACGCACATCGCCGATCGCAAACACGCCTTGCACGCTCGTCTCGAGCGCTGCGCGATCGAGACCGGTGCGCGCCTGAAGCGAGGGCCCCGTCAGCACGAAACCCTTCTCGTCGGTCGCCACGCCACAGTCGTGCAGCCACGACGCGTTCGGCGTCGCGCCTGTGAAGAAGAAGAGATGCGCGGTCTTCAACGTATGCACGCCATCCGGCCCGGAACAACGCACGCCCTTGATCGACCCGCACCGTTGTTCGACGCCGCTCACCTGGGTCCGCGTGTGCAGTGTGACGTTCGGTAACGCGTCTATCCGCTCGATCAGGTAGCGCGACATGCTCGCTTCGAGGCCTGCGCCCCTGACCAGCACATGAACGTGCGCGACC
>SDBV01003651.1_pt1 | contig 22502 bp, 17 predicted proteins | sample 2277081 | NCBI WGS metagenome assembly SDBV01 (sample SAMN10402039, study PRJNA504765) | marine sediment metagenome | isolation source: marine sediment core GS10_PC15, 223 cmbsf | place: Arctic Ocean: Southern Knipovich Ridge | collected 2010 | reverse complement strand
ATGATGGCTTTAGGCGGCTGATAGTTGTAAAAGCTAGTGAATAAAAACTCACCGTTGATGAACATTGCATTGCTTTTGCCATTTATGACTGTCCAACTACCAGTCCAGCCTGGACGATCGTCCCGCGGCGCGACTATGATTTCTAAAAATAACGCCACCTGAGGATAGAGTTTTCGGCGCGTGTACCGTATTCAAGCTCTCAATTGATAAAATCAGCAAACTCATTAACAAAAGATGAGGTTTTACTGATGCAAAGAGAAATAATTTTTCGCCACTTACGTCACCGACTATGGCACCCTAAAATATTGACAGCTAAATGAAATATCGACAGGACCCGAGCATGCGTACAAGAGGAGATTTAAATAAACATATTAGCTTAGTTGCTTTTTTGATATAATTTATGCTTAGTTATTTTTTTAGGATCAGCAGATATGACATTAATAATCGCAGTATCGGTAGTTCTCCAATTTTTGATAGTTTTCTATGCCTTAAAGTTTAGAGATTTTCGCGAAGAATCTCTGACATGGATTGCCGTAGCCTCGGGGTTTTTTATCCTAGCCCTTTGGAATAGCTTGAATTTATTACAAATTTTTCTAAGGACCTTTACTAGGCCCATAGATCCCGTTAGTGAACTTATCACCTTTGCTTTTTCCGGCTTTGTCTTTGGCGGTCTTTTCACGCTTTCGAAGAAAGAAGCTTCCCAACTTGATTCAGCAGGTGAAGATCTGCTCTCGAATATAAAGAACACTTCATCCTTCTTTCAGTCAATGCCTTTTCCGATGATAGTAGTGGACAAAGAATCGAGCTTGATATTAGCGGCAAACAAAGCGTCCAGCGAGCTGTTAGGTTACCCGATCAAAGAGATCGTCGGTAGCCCAAACTCCATTATTTATCCTCCGGAATCAAAAAGACAATACAATGAGATATTTTACGGGAAAATCTCTGACGAAAAAGATTCTATATTCGAGATCTTCCTGATAAACAAAGGCGGGGAGCGGATACCAGTGAAGGTAACAGCTATCGCTTCTTTAATCGATAAAAGAGAACTTTTCTATTTTATCTATAAAGACGCCACTGATAGCGACAAGGTAGAAAGAGATCTGGAATACCACACGATGCTGCTTGATAAAGTCACTGATACGATCATCGCTCATGATTTTAGCGGAAACATTATCTACGCTAACGAGGCAGCCTATAAAACAAGGGGCTACATAAAAGAAGAGTTCCTTGCGTTGAACTTAAATGATCTTATTACGGAAGACAATTCTAATGAATTTCCAAAGCGGATTAGAAAAATATTGGATACCGGACCATTTATCTTTAGGTCTACCCACAGACATAAAGACGGGAAACTATTTCCGGTCGAGGTCAATCCCAAATTGATCGAACACGAAAACGGTAAAGCGATCGTAAGCGTAATAAGAGATATGACGGAACAGATAAAAATCGAAACAGACGCCGAGTTTAAATCATTTCTAACTGATGAAATCAATGATTCAATATTTGTTCACGATTTTGAAGGAAATATTGAATTCATAAATAAAATGGCCTATGAGAATCTAGGTTATACAAAAGAGGAACTTCTGGCGATGAATATTATGGATCTTGTCACGCCGGAACATGAAAAACAACTTAACTCAAACTTCAATAAGATCATGGATCAAGGATTTCTTGATGTTTTCGCAATAAACTATAGAAAAGATAAGAGCGCGGTTCACTGTGAAGTACGAGCAAAAGTAATCGACTATAAAGGGAAAAAAGCGATTGCAAGCGTCGTAAGAGATGTAACTGAGCAGAAAAATATCGAGATTGAGGCTATTTTTAAATCCAATTTAATTGATGAGATAAAAGACTCAGTTTTCGTCCATGATCTAGAAGGAAATTTCCTATATATCAATGAAGCCGCGTATAAAGATAGAGGCTACACAAAAGACGAATTAATGGCTCTAAACTTAGCTAACCTTGTCACGCCTGACATTAAAACTAAGCTGAAATTGAATTTCGATAAAATACTGGAAAAAGGATTTCTTTCCTTAGAATCCAAACATTATAAAAAAGATGGAACCATAATCAACTGCCAGGTAAACGCTAAAGTGATCACTTATAAGGGTCAAAAAACGATCGCAAGCGTCGTAAGAGATGTAGGTGAGCTTAATCTACTTTCAATGTTAGCTGAATCTGCAAACGATTCGATTTTTGTCCATAATAATAAAACGATCTTTTATGCTAATGAGGTAGCTTATAGCTCCAGAGGTTACTCTCGGGAAGAATTTTTAGCCCTCCCGATTAAGGAGCTGCTAGAAGAAGAGCAAAAAAACCTGCTCGATTCCAGATGGTCGGATTCACTAGCAAGCAATGAGGATCTCAATTTTGAGTCTATCCATAGAAAAAAAGATGGAACTACTTTTCCAGTGGAAGTAAGATCAAAGATCATCGAGTATAAAGGTGAGAAAGCGGCACTTAGTATAAGTCGAGACATCTCTTCTCATTATGCAGCCCTAGATGCAATCGAAGCTTCAAAAGAGAATTATCGTCAACTCTCGGAAGCCACAGATGATGATGTCCTGATCATTGATAATAATTTTACTTTTACATATATTAATAACACAGCCGCTAAAAGATTTAATCTTAAGCAAGATAACTTTATCGGTAAAAATATCGTCGACGTTCTTCCTCCCCACTTTGCCGAAGAAGTAATCAGCCGGGTAAAGTCTGTACTCGATAGTAATGAAATAAAGATCTTTGAAGCTGAAATCCCAGCAGATGGCAAAAATATTTTTTTGAATACAAAAATGATCCCCCTAAATGACGAGTCAGGAAATGTTAAATCAGTACTTACAGTGGCCAGGGATTTCACGGACATAAAAAACGCGGAGCTAGAAGCCAGACAAGCTGAAAATAAATATCAGGCTCTGATCAGTCTAGCCAACGACGCGGTTTTTGTAGCGGACGCTGAAACCGGAATACTGATCGACGCCAATAAGTCTGCTGAAAAGTTGATTAAAAGACCCGTTGAATCGATTATCGGAATGAACCAGATGGAACTGCATCCGCCCGAAGAAGCGGATAATTACAGGCGGATATTCAAAGAATATGTCGAAAAAAACCAAGGTGTGATCGGAGGCATATTCGCCATCGACTCTGCCGGAAATAAAATTCCGATCGAGATAAGCTCCAGTGTAATGGAGATCAACAATAAGCCCGTGGTCATGGGTATATTTAGAGACGTCAGCTTAAGAACTAGGACAAATGAACTAAACGAGACCTTGAATGATATCAACTCGACGATCCACTCCCATCTTGAAATCGACGAGCGACTTAAAAGAATATTAAAAATATCCGCAAATAAAATAAACAGCCGATCAGCTATAATTCTTATAAGAGGCAATGACAGTTGGTCAGTAAGCGACGCTTATAAAGCCGGGAGCATCAAGATAGGAACAAGACTCTCAGACGATGACGCTAAGTGCGCGGCTTACATCGCGGCTAACAAAGAGGCTCTAGCGGTCGACGATATCGAAACAGAACCACTTGCCAACGTTGAATTTCTAAAAGCTCTGGGGGCAAAATCATTTTATGCTGTTCCCTTGATAATAAAAGGTAAGGTTATCGGCATCCTCGATTTTTACTTTGACGCCAGTCCACTCCCCATAGATCAGGCGGAAAGAGATTTTATCGTCAAACTTGCGGCCAGCACCGCTCTGGCGATAGAAAACGCAAGCCTTTATGATACTGAAGCTGGTATCGCCAATACACTTCAAGAAGCTCTTTTGAAGATGCCCGAACACATTCACGGCGGCATATTTGGAAACGTTTACCGCTCGGCTTCGAAAGCGGCAAGAGTCGGTGGCGATTTTTATGACATATTCGAATTGGAGCATAATAAAATAGGGATCATCATTGGCGATGTCTCCGGTAAAGGCCTTGGAGCCGCCTCTCTTACGACTTTGATCAAGAATAGCATCAGAGCCGCCTCTTATGATCATGATAACCCGTCAACAGTCATTTCCAAGGTAAACGACATCGTCACTAATATGACAGACGAGTACATGTTTGTTACCGTCTTTTTCGCGATCGTCGAAGTGGTCACCGGTGAGCTTACTTATTGTCTTGCCGGACACCCGCCGCCGATAATAAGAAGGGTAGGCCGGGAAATCGATTATCTTTCAATCACATCACCACCGGTCGGTGTGATGAAAGGATTGGAATTTAAAAATGGCAGCTCTAACCTCTCTAAAGGCGATGTATTGATAAATTACACGGATGGCCTGTTAGAGACCCGCAGTGGTGACGATTTTTTTGGAGAGGCGAGACTAGAGCAATTGATTAATGATTCAGCAGAATTCTCAGTAAAAGAACTCCCTCATATCATATTAAAAGAAGTCGAGAAGTTTTCCAACCATAAACTAACCGATGATACGGCGATACTTACATTTCAGATAAACCATTACAAATAAATTTTTAGTTTCGCTTTTAGATAAACTGAATTCTTCATCTTTATGATCTGGAAAAAGATCCTTCTATTAGTTTTTTCAAAACCTATCATACTTCGACCATAGCCTGGCTTTCCAGCTCTAATCCTTAAGCCATCGGGGTTACCGGTTCAACAAGCGAGAGTACGTCATCAGATATTATAGCTTGATAGCTTTCTTTATCCCGCTGACATATTTATCGAGCGCCTCTGCCGTTAGATCGCTTAGACGCTTAACAGAAATTGGCAGATCAAGCTCAGCTAATACATCCTTACTTTCCTTAAATTTTTTGTTCGATTTTTCAAATTCTTTCCTGGCCTCTTTTTTATCTCCTTTTTCATATTCGATCAGTCCATTTATAAATAGTTCCGTTGCCTTTTTCATCTTACTTGAGACCTTATTATAATCTTCCCTATAGTCATTTAAGTCTCTTAGACCATCTACGCCATCGAGCTTAGCGCTATCATCAACAATCCCTTTTGCATTGGGGTTTGCCAAAACAAAGGTCGGTAAAGTAAGTAGAAAAGAAATTACACAGAATACTACCAGCAGTTTAAAATGAAATTTCTTATTCATAAGTGACCTCCGGTAAAGTTTTCTTATTCAAATACTGTATCCAAAAAAAGTATCTCTAAAATAAGCTGGAGACGAAAAGAGCGGAAAGAAGACAAGCTGTTATTTCTAACAAAAAATCACTCAGCGATTAATTTTTTAAGGTTTTATTCTGATATGGAGTTGAATTAGGGATCGAGTAACTCGACAACGACAGCTGATTTCCATTATCATTCTCGATTCGCCACCAATCCGCTCCTTGGCGAATTGGTGGCGGGACCCAGAATTGAACTGGGGACGCAGGGATTTTCAGTCCCTCGCTCTACCGACTGAGCTATCCCGCCGCCGCCTGCCGTGCAATATTAAACTGCAGACAGTACGAGATTATAAGGTAAATCAACCCTACTGTAAATAAATTATAAAAAAACTACTGGTTCGTCTTCGCCTCACCGATCACAAGAGATGGAAAGATGTCGTATAGTTTTACTACTCTTCTTATAAGTGGCCTTATCAGAATTAGAAGTAGCGTGATAAACGAGAGCACGATAGCTCCAAGATGAATGTTAGTCTGGCTATATCTAAGATCTACTTGATGAGTGCCCTGCTCCAAGTGAACGGCCATCAATCCGCCATAGGATTTTGTATCAACATCTTTTCCGTCGACTTGTACTTTCCAATATGGCGACCATGACATCGAAAGAAGCTTCCATGAAGTCTTATCAGTCGATATCTCATAACTTCGACTGTCCTTTCCTTCTTCGATAATTTTATAAGTGGTAGTAGCAGCTTTCGTCGTACCTATCAAATTTCCGGCCACATGTCGAAGAAACTCATATTCCGCCGGATCGTCTTCATAAACAGCATGATATAACATGTTGTAACCGATAAAGACGGCCTCCCCTTTACCGATAATTTTTCTGCCGATTATCGGATATTTATCGTCTAAGGTTATTCTTGGTACAAGCGGTCCCCCAAAGTAGTTACCCAACCAATCTTCATCCCCATCCTTCAGTGTCGACACCTTCTCAGTAAACAGACCATCCACTTCTTTGTTAAGGGCTCCAAATTCTCTTTCTTTTACTTGTAGTCCCAAAAACGTATCTTTAGGCAACAGCGTGGACAGACTGCCATCCGTTGCCACTAGCAGCTTTCCGCCACTTCCAACATATTTCGTTAAAGCAAGATCAGTTTTTTGTGGATCAAGGCTGTCAAAACCATAAAGGATTATCGAGCGATACTTTTTTAATTCCTCATAGGAGTAATCATCAAGAAGAGAGCTCTTGCCTACAATAAAACCTATTTTGTTAAGATCCTTTAAAATCTCGATTGGATAATCTTGTCCGCTCCCGATGACTAGGACTGGGTCAATGCTTTGGACAAAACCGGCAGGCTCATATCGGAATATCTTATATCTGCTGTTTTCCATCGCCAAAGTCATGCCCTCAGCTTCCATGAAACCGCTGGCGACCTTTGAGTAACGATCAGTGACCATTACATACTCTACGTTCCAACGGTCGATTTTCATCAGCACCGCGCTCATTTTTTCTTCCTTAGTTACCTTATCATTCATAAATGCCTCAAGTTCTGAGGAAGTTCTCGAAGATTGAACTTCATACCCGTTTATCATTGACTTACCTGTGAGTGCAGGGAGGTCAGCATATTGATGTATTGATTTCCCGATAACCAGCAATCGTCCACCGTCACTTCCCGTACTCTTTAGAAAATTTATTGCTTCCTGAAGGGTAATGTGCCGAGTCTCTTTTCCCGGGGTAATGATGTCATCGGTAAAGACAAATGAGTAGTCAACAACAAGCATTGTCGTACTAAATAATAATATCGCAACAACAATTAGAGTTGAAATAACTTTAGGCACCGTTTTTCTCAGAAGCGCCTTAGCAAGCATTGCTCTCCAATCAATCGAAACAAGAGCATATAGAGTAAGACTGGCCATAACGGTAAGTGAGATGGTCGCTACGATCATTCCCGCATAGTAAAAGAGCGTATTTACGGCTGGCAATCTATCTGCAAAAGGTGTATAGACAAATAGGCTAAGTGATGCGCCGACGAAGAACGTTACCATCCAGGGAATATATTTATCTTTCAGATCTTTAAAAGCTATTACGCCAAAACTAAGCATCAACAGGATGAGACCGAAATACCTTGTAGTACTACTCGCGTTAAAATCTCTCATAAAAAATACATCGGTGGGAAGAGGAATACGGCTAGAGTAGATCGACTCGAGTGCTCCTATCGATTTTATTTGAAAAATATATGGAATCCAAAAAAAAGCGGTTAATCCTAAAAAGACTATGTATGAGGCTGTCAATAAAAATATTGGACGATGAAATGCCGCGTCAAATAAGCGTGCTCTCTTTTTAAGATCGACTTTAAGATAGATTATGGAAAAAACAAATGATATCACTATTAACGTTGCCGCCGTATCGACATGAAATACCATAATAAGTGCCGTAACTAGCGTAAAACCGACCGGCATCTTCAAGCGATCCGACCTTAACCAGCTTAAAAGGAAGTACAGGCTAAGCGGAAGTAGGGCATTGGCATAAAAATCGGGGGGCTTTCCCCTTACTAGATATATTGAGAGAACTATGGGATTAAGAGCGTAGGCAAAAGAGGCAAAGAGAGAGATAAAAGCCTTTTTCCAAACTTCCAGCCGACTTGGTAAAACCTCGAAAACCAATAGAAAAGTCGATACTGCCGCAATATTGACACCGTAGATAATCATAATCTTGCTGGTGGCTGCCAAATCATTTATAAAAAAATCAATAAAAGATGCTAGAAAATAGAACATCGGCGGATAGAAGAGAAATTGATGGTATCCGGCATACCATTTATCAGACCAATCTACATAGGAACCATTTCCGGTGATTATATCTTTCGTTTCCATGACCTTAAAAAAATGGCTTAGGGTCTCAATACCTCCGGCGTATCCAGGCTGAACAAAAACTCTAAACAGGTAAAGCGAAACAGCAAAAAAAATCATCAATGACAACATAGTAAATAAAGAAACTCGTGCGTCACCGATAAGAGTCTTAAGCTTCTCAAGGGAGAGAGGAAGAGAGCCATAGAGTTTCTCAAAAAGACCGCTTTGATCCGGTACTACCTGATCCTCGGCGGTCTCAGTAATGTTTTTTTCTAATCTGTCAAACTGTTGAGAGGATTTCGATTCCGTCTTCGCCATATACCTTCCCTTGGATCGTTGAGAATCGTTCTATAAAAACTTTATTTTCTCCGGCTACTCCACCTAGAGAATCCTTGCCGATGGATGTACCGGCTTTTATCTTGATATCACTCTTCGAATAGACGCATTCAGCCACATAACAATTGTTTCCGATCATAAGATCGCCACCGCATATTAAAGACCCCTGCACGACAGTTCCCGCGCCAAGAGACGCAGAACCTCCGACATGGACGCTTCCCTCGAAATAAACTCCCGTTGAAGTTTTAAGATCTCCTTCGAAAATAAGGTTGCCCGCCAAACGTTCATCCGCAGGAATACTCGCGTCCCCTCTGATCCTAAACGTTTCTCCACACTGCAGCCAGATCTTGTTAGTCTCAAAATAAGCCGGCCGCTGTTTCTTATCGAGAGTGATCAGGGGCTCCTTTGTCAGCCCAAGGTCAATCGCTCTTAAAAGAACGTTACTATAGGCGATTACCTTACCGCTGGATTGTTCAACAATCTTGGCGATGTTGCTAAGAGGCATATCGTCGAAATTTTCAATTATCATTCTATCTAGGTCCGGTGACCACTCCATTTCCCCTAGCTCAAGCTGATTGGCTGGCTCACTCTCATCCACTCCGATACTTATCATAGGCGCCGCCAAAGCTTTAAAGCGACCATTTCCATTGATCACTATTCTCTCACCAGCCGTAGCTCGCCCCTCTATTTCGCAATCATCTTCTATGGACAACAACTTATCGGCATCGATCCATCCAGAGATCGTATTATCAGAACCCAGAAAGATGTTGTCAGCATGCGCCGCAATAAACCGGTTATCAAAACCAGTTATAAGATCTTTGTCGACCTTTAATTCACCCATAAGAGAACATTCGTCGTCGATCGTAAGGTCGCCCCTGACAACTATTGGTTGATCGAAATCAGTACCATTGGAAAGATGGACATCCCCACTTGAGACCTTGACGACTTCCGGACCACGGTTCATCGACAGAACTACATCTTCAAAGCTGTCACCGGAAACAAGGGCCGAGCCACCATCGGCTTCCAACTGATGAATGGATGTCTTAAGCAGGCTGCTCTTTAAATAGTTCTTATATGATCTAGAAAAATATCTTTCGTCCATATCTCGATCAAGATCTATGTCGATCGGACCCGGGTCTTTAGGTCTAGTCAACTCGATGAAGCCCGGCACAAAAACGAGAAGGACCATAAATAAGAATCCTAATAATAAAATGAGGTAGTTTAACACTTTACTTCACTCTCCTGCTTTTCGAATTAGAGTGTCCTCTTTTATCCGTCTTGGACCACCTAACACCGGTTTTTTCGACGCCCACGGCTTGCATAGTCACGTCCTCACTGTGAAGAACGAGTGATCTAAAAAACGCACCGGTGCAAAGCCAAATATTTGCAAAGAAATTAAAGAGCGACCACGGTAAGAGCCATATGATCCGACCCCGTTTATCCAATAACGCGGATATGCCGATTTCGTTAAAGGCTGCGAAATTTCCGACATTATTGTATGCGACCGTAAACAATAGTGCTGAAAACAATAGCCACCACCAATATGCACCGAAGAAGTAGGTAACGATAGAAAGAAGAAGTCCGATCAACATGAGCACGGGTACTATGTAGACCCCTATCAATAACAGACCATCTATCTTTTGAGTCTTACTAAGTATCGGGCTTTTAACAATCGCGCCAGAGTGGTTAAGTAGACACTGATTATGCCCAACTGCCCACCTGGTCAACTGATGGCGTCTCTCTTTCCAATTCACAACTGATTCCTCATAACATTCGGCGATATTTACATAGGCTATCTTCCATCCATTTATGTAACCTCTTATGGTGACGTCCGTATCTTCAGCAAGCATAATAGTGTTCCAGCCGCCTATTCTTTTCAATACTGAGCGCTTGATACCGCCTACCGTACCGCCGTATTGGGGCATCAAATTAAGATTGAATCTTGCTTGTTGATCGACTTGATAGCCACCCGATCTCTCAAGATCCAGCAATCTTGTCATCAAAGACTGTGTAGTATTTATCGGAACTACTCGACCCATCACAAGCCCGACTTCAGGATCACAAAAGGGAGCTACAAGCCTCTTTACGCAAGCCTTTGCCGGTTGATAGTCTGCGTCAAAGACAAGAATGATGTCGTTTTTGGCAAGCTCCGATCCTTCCCTTAGGGCATCCGCTTTCCCTTTTCCTCCCTTATCACGATGTACGGCTCTGACAAAAGAATGGGCGGCTGCAAAAGAATCTATTATCTCTCTTGTCCCATCAGTGGAATTATCGTTTATCGCAATGACCTCAAAACGACCATCGTCTTTGGGATAATCCATTAAGGTAAGTCGCTCCAATATCGTCGCTGCCACAGCTTCCTCGTTTTTCATAGGCAAAATAACAGTGACGCTCGGAAGATAAAAACCGGCTAGATCCTGAATCGACCCCCTTTGATTTCCAAACAGACGATTCCAGTAAAATATATAGTGCCTTATCGAATAGGCGCTCATAACAAAAAATATGATTCCCATGATTATTCCGATGATGACCATACTACCAACCCACCTCGCTAGTCTCTTTTTTTGCAAGATGCGCCAAAGCCAGCGCATAAAAAGCTACGATATAAATAAAATCAATATATATTCCGGTCAAATAATGAGTGAGAAGAAAAACCGAGCTACCCAGATAATAGAGACTACCAAGAACTACCGACAATCTAACTGAATTCCAAATAAACGAATAAAGAAGAGCTATAGCTAACCACATAAATTTGATCCACAATGGCCCCTTGATAGGAAAAACTGAAAAAGAAAATATTGCCGCTATTAGCAGCCAGATGATAATTCCTGAATATTGCCAATCGACCGTTAGCCTTCCTATGGTATGCGGTGGTATGGGTGAGACAAACGTCGTATAAAGAATCGTCGATGTAACAAGGGTAAGAAGGAACAATATAAGCACTTTGAAAGGTAGTGGAATGATTTTCAAGCGATAACTAAAAAACCCGAATAGTAAAAGAACGGCTATCGATATCATAGCCAGAAGCGGACTTAGAGCCATATACTTGATCGGAACGTTGAATACGTTTCCCCCCGGTTCGTAGAAGGTAGGTATGCCGTTTTTCAAATCGTTAAAGGGCAAGTTTTCCATTTGAAACTCGACATTGGCAAACGTTAGCAATGACTCGACGATTTCTTTTTGAATATTCCAGATACTGCCTGCACTTAAGATAAGAAAAATCGCTAGTAGAGCGGAGGCCAACAGACCGATGAAAATATGCGTTACCGCCGGCTCCATGTGCCAAAGACCCCTATGTAAATATATCCGTCTCATTGTCCTCGCTTAGACCATCCTTTCAAGCAGATCCTCTTGATCCAAATCCCTCGTCCGATCCTTCGATCCGTATTCAGTTATGATACTTACTATCCTCTTTGCGGCCTTACCGTCTCCAAAAGGATTCTTAATTTCGCTCATAGACCGCTCTTTATCCGGCTTACCAAGAAGCCTGTCAACGGCTTCAGCAATCACAACCGGATCGGAGCCGACTAGCTCGGCCGCACCAATAGCCACGGCCTCCTTGCGTTCAGTGACATCCCTCATCACCAGCACGTCCTTATTTAAAGATACCGCTTCCTCCTGGATTCCTCCCGAGTCCGTCAGTATTAAACTCGTCTGGCTCATTATCCGAATAAAAGTCGAATACTTTAGCGGAGAAACCAGATGTATCCTTGGATCATCACTTATAGTCAGATCGACTTCGGCCTTTACCGTCGGATTCAGATGAACCGGAAATATAACCTCCACGTTCTTATTGGTTTTGACTATGTCGTTTATTGTTCGGCATATATCTTCCAGAGGTTTACCCCAATTTTCTCTTCGGTGTGCCGTAACTAAGATCCAAGACCTACCGTTACCTAAATCCAGACCAAGATCATCAGGATTATCTTCTTCGCTTTCAAGGATCATCTCGAGAGAATCGATGATGGGATTACCGGTTAGAAATATCTCATCCGGACTGACCCCTTCATCGATAAGATTCGCTTTAGAGAGTTCGGTCGGGGCAAAATGATGATCGGCGATAACAGATATTAATCTTCTATTTATCTCTTCTGGAAACGGCTGTTTTTTATCATGGCTTCTAAGTCCCGCCTCAACATGCCCGACAGGGATCTTTAAATAAAAAGCTACAAGCGACGCTATGAAGGCACTTGTTGTGTCTCCCTGTACGACAATATAATCAATATCAAGCTCGCTTATCCGTGAACCTATGGATTTGATGAACGATGACGTATTCTCGATCAGACCATTACCTTTTTCCATAAGGTCCAGATCTATATCGGGCACTATATCGAATACGCCGAGTGCCTGATCGAGCATCTCTCTATGCTGACCGGTGACTATCACGATCGGATCGATATTTTCACTTCTTACCATCTCTTTAATAACCGGTGCCAATTTTATGGCCTCGGGTCTCGTTCCAAATATAGTCGCGACTTTTATCATTGCTCTCTCCGAATAAAATAAGTCAGCCTTTAGTACTACTTACCAAGAAAAAGGCCTTGCTAACCAAAAAAAACTGATCGCTGTGAATTAAGAGTTACGACTATTGCTTCGCTTAGACTGCAAGAGATAGTTTGAATATTACATATATACAGATCAGCAGTCAGGAGCCGATACTTTTTTATACATTTTACTTTGTTAAGTGTATTTGTCAATGAGCATGCGAAGTTGAGTATATACATAATAATGACTATCGACGATGATCAGATAACGAAATTATTATTGACATTTTTTTACGGTAAACTTAGAATATTTATACCCCATATGGGTATATCAAGTGCAGAAAAGGAAGTCATGACCAAAAAAATCGCTAAAACATCGTTTCCGATAAAAGGAATGCACTGCGCCAACTGCGTTGGCAGGGTCGAGAAAGCGCTTGGAGAAGTAAGCGGCGTCGATAAAGCCAGCGTTAATTTTGCTAACGAGAAAGCTTTTGTCGAATATGATCCAACATCGACAACTATCGAGACTCTGGGGAAAGCGGTAGTCGACGCCGGATATGACGTTATACTGCCAAGAGTCAGCACGGGAGAAAATGAATCAGTGACAATTAAGATCGTTGGAATGGATTCGCGCCAATCCGCGGGCGGCGTCTCGAAAGCGCTTGATGATATAGACGGAGTTGCACGTCATGAAGTTGATCCTGGAAATGAGAAGGCGTTTGTCGAATTCGACGCGAATTCAATATCCCTATCCGAAATTAGAAACGCCATTGAAAAGCACGGATATAAAGTCGCTATCATCTCAGAAGAGCAAGAGACTATAGAAGAAGTAACCGCCATGAAATCCGCAGAACTGGCCGATCTTCGAAGGAAATTGATCATCGGTGGTATTTTAACGATCTTGATACTTTTTGGCAGTCTAAAAGTCGTCTTTCCCTGGGCACCGGCTTTCCTTCAAAATAATATGACCCTTATGATACTGACGATCCCGGTCCAATTTTGGGTCGGAGCCCAATTCTATAGAGGAGCATGGGGCGCCGCTAGGCATCGAACAACGGACATGAACACTCTAATAGCTCTCGGAACTTCCGCCGCGTTCTTTTATAGCGCCGCCGTGACCCTGACTGATTTCTTTCCGCCGGAATACAGCAATCAGGTCTATTTCGATACTTCCGCGGTGATCATCGTCCTTATACTGCTTGGAAGATATCTTGAATCGCGCGCCAAAGGGCGTGCCTCTGATGCAATAAAAAAATTAGTAAGCCTCCAGCCGAAGACCGCGCGCGTCATAAAAGAAAGCAAAGAGATAGACATTCCCGTGGAAGAAGTCACTCACGGTGATATCATCCTTGTAAGGCCCGGAGAAAAAATACCTGTTGACGGTTTGGTCGTCGACGGTAGCTCAGCGATAGATGAATCGATGATAACTGGTGAAAGCGTTCCTGTTTCAAAGACGGCCGGAGACGAAGTCATAGGGGCGACTATCAATAAGACCGGGAGTTTTAAGTTCGAAGCGACCAAGGTAGGAAAAGAAACCGCATTGGGTCAGATCATCCGCCTTGTCGAGCAAGCTCAAGGATCCAAAGCGCCGATACAAAGACTTGCCGATGTGATCGCCAGTTACTTTGTTCCATCAGTAATGGCGCTTGCGACTCTGACATTTTTTGCCTGGCTCTTTTTTGGTCCGGAGCCGTCTTTTACTTTCGCGCTCCTTAATTTTGTAGCGGTACTGATCATCGCCTGCCCGTGCGCGCTGGGTCTTGCCACACCGACGGCAATAATCGTCGGCACCGGGAAGGGTGCTGAGTTAGGCATACTAATAAAAGGCGGCGAATCACTGGAGACAGCCCATAAGGTAACTACCGTTATCTTTGATAAGACCGGAACGCTGACCAACGGCAAACCTGTAGTAACGGATATTGTAACCACTGGCAATATAAGTACCGAGAAGGTGATGAGAATAGCCGCATCCGCCGAGCGCCACTCGGAGCATCCTTTGGGGGTTTCTATAGTCGAGCACGCCGTAAGCAACAATATCGAACTAAGTGAACCAACGGGCTTTCGGGCAATTGAGGGTCACGGGATTATAGCGAATGTGGATGGCGAAAAAATATTTATCGGCAGTAAAAAGCTGTTTAAAGATAATGATATACCTGTAGGCGATAGAGAGAAAACGGCCATAACACTAGCCGACTCCGGAAAGACACCCGTATTTGTCGGAAACAAAAAGGGGATCATTGCCGTTATCGGAGTCGCCGATACGATCAAAGAAAACGCGAGGCAGGTAGTTAGCGACCTACACGGGCTCGGCCTTGAAGTCGCTATGGTCACCGGTGACAACCAGAGAACCGCTAGGGCAATCGCTGGCCTCGCGAAAATCGATACCGTCCTAGCCGAAGTCCTCCCTAAAAATAAGGCCGATAAAGTACGTGCTCTTCAAAAAGAGGGCAAGGTGGTGTCGATGGTTGGGGACGGTATAAATGACGCACCCGCACTGGCTATGGCCGATGTCGGAATCGCGATCGGAACGGGAACGGACGTAGCGATGGAAGCGTCGGACATCACTCTTATTGGCGGCGATATCAGCGGGGTCGCAAAATCGATCAGTCTTAGTAAAAAGACGATGAGCACCATCAAGCAAAACCTTTTCTTCGCTTTTTTCTATAATGTAATATTGATCCCGATCGCGGCCCTAGGTCTTTTAAATCCGATGTACGCGGCGGCAGCTATGGCGGCAAGCTCTCTTACGGTCGTCAGTAACTCTCTTAGGCTCAGGAATCAGAAGCTTTAATATAATAATTAACATGTCGAATATCGCCCGTAAAAGTTATATAATGTAAGCCGTCATATGGATAATGAAGAAGAAACCCAAGAAAACGAATTGAAGAATAGTGGACTCAAAGGCCTCGCCCTGATAATAGGCGCGGTATGGCTATGTGTATTTATAATCGTCGGCGCCGTTTTTTTTCTGGGGGACAAAACTTCTTCAACAAATACCGCCGACCTTTCGCAACCAAGTGATCAATTAAAGCAGGCGGAAGAGCAATTAAAGAGCGATCCAAACAACCTTGATTTGTTGATGAGCCTCGGTCACTTATATTTGGACACAGGCAGACCGGGTGAAGCCAAACCGGTCTTCGAAAAAGTTCTCTCTCTAGACCCAAACAACCTGGACGCCAAAGTAGATATTGTAATCGGGAACATGAAACTCGGCCAAACAAACGGACAGTTAGAAAAGTTAGATGATGTCCTAAGAGTGGACGCCGACTATGACTATGCTCTATATGTAAAAGCCAACTTTCTTTCAACTATTTCCAAGGATTTCCAGGGTGCTCTTGATATTCTTCGCAGTCTGGAAGAAACCGTGACCGACCAGGGTAAGCTTAACACCGTAAAAAGCTTGATCATCCAAGCGGAACAAGGACTAAGCGGCGATACGGCCGCGCCTTAGAAGAGATAGAGAAGGCATGCTTTAACCGCCGGCCACAAATTGATCATCAACACTTTTCATATCAAATAAATTCTTACCTGTAGCGACAGTGAAGTTATTTATAGATATTTTTAGCTAAAAAATCGATTATATGCTCCCACCATATTTTCTTTCGGACACTGATCTCAATTGTTGCCTCTCTTTTTTCTTTTAAAGACACACCTTCGCTATCATTTAGCACTGTAAATATTTGATGCTCTCCCTCGGAAAATCTCAAACTAAAATCGATATCCTTTTCCTCTTGTCCATTCAGTACTGACCTACCAACCCCCGAACGTAGTAACTTTCCTTTTTTTTCAGGATCCCCATCGTAGATATCCACCGACACCTCGGCCTTGGTATAACCAATATTAGCGACTCTGACCGTTAGGGCGATTTTTTTATCCACTCTAGGGCCATCGTTTAAAACTTCGATCCGATCACTCGGGATAGTAATTAACGGACCGATAAAATATTTGGCAGTCAAGGCATCTATCTCTACGTCTTTGGGAATGCCCCGATAATAAAATATCGCGATTCCGGGCATCCCGGGTGCTATGGTCCTGATCAACTGAAACTGTTCTTCGGTATCACTAAGAGATGTGCTCTCGATACTGACCGCAAAGACGGATTTTTCAAGAATACCTTTTCTTTTTGCCATCTCAACAAATTTTTTAAAACGATCGGGCTTGTGACCATAGTCAATATAAACTTCGTTGATAAAGAGATCGATACCTTCTTTAAGCTCTTTATACGGATGACGATTATCCAGACCTAACATCCAGGCCGTTACAAAGATGCCCGGATGATCTGCTTTAAACTCATTTAAAACTCTAGCGTCGCTCAGATCAGTATTTCTCTCCACCTCTAAAGCAATGCTTTCAAAACCTTCCGCTACTCGCTTCTCAAGCTCTATCCTTAATCCATCGCTATCACCTGTTGGGATATAGCCCGGGTCCTCATTGCTTAAGCCGACGAAACCGGAACTGAGCACGTCTCTATTTCGCCAATATTCAATATTATCCATTGGCGTCGCCGAAACGATCGTCACATTCTTAAGGGTTTTACCATCTCCCCACCAATCAATATATGGTCTCTTAGGCAGAGACTCGCCGCCCAACGCTGCATGGCTTAGAAAAATAATGTTTACCAAAAAAATAATGCTTGCCGTCTTAATCAATTTTCCAGCAAATCTTAAGCTATCAGACATAGTAGTTCTCTACCCTGAAAGCCCGATCGCTAACATCGCTCTAACCCGAAGAGTTTTACGATTTTAAAACCTGTTTATCTATGTAATTAGGAGGTATATAAATTTTAGGGAATAAAATGATTTTCCCTGGTAGGAGGTATTAGAGATGAATAAGAATGATTTCTTAAATATTGTAAGGTCAAAATCCGACACAGAGACAGCTGCAAGAGCTGAGGACGAGACAAGGGCCGTCTTTTATGCTCTAAAAAAAGCAATGAACTCTGAAGATGCTGAGGAGACTATTATAGATAAACTGCCAATAGAACTAAAATCAATGTTTGAAAAACCTGAAATGGCATCTTCTGACGATATAAAATTATCGGCACTCCGGGATGAGGATACCGTTAAAGACGGTCATGAGCCGGAAGAGTACGTCATCTACTGACGTAAAGTAACATTGAAGACGAGACTACTTGCCATCTTTATTGTCGTCCTTTTTTTTCAGTGCCTCTTTACCAAAGCACTCTTCCGCCATCGGGCACCAATCTATGCAAGACGCTTGTTGGCCTCTTGTCACGACATGTCCGCACTCAGTGCAGTTAGATCTCTTCTCTCTAGTAAAAAACTCGACCTCACCACCGCACTTTGGACACTCCTCTATCTCTAATTCCGGGATCTTGACATTATCTGCTCCCGGACAATTTCTATCCGTCATCTCATCAACCACCTATCCTGATGATCTCCTTTAAGAGCTCATTTTAAGTCTTGGAAGCAAAATTAAGGATTGCTACCATAAGCAAGATGCCAAATCCTATCGTAAGATTTACATACGATAGCACCACTATCCGCCTTTGAAGGACAGTAACATCGATCGAAGGCTCTTCCTTAGGCTTTGGCGCCCCTTCCACCAGCTTCGGACCATAAATAAGGCTATTAAATGCCGTGACCGCGATCATCAAGAAGACCAGAAATATTTTTACAAGCAGCACGATTCCGTAAGGCGTAGTAAGCGGTGCCTCAATATTTCTTAAGGCGGCAACGGCTATTATCACGCCGGTTATAACAAGAGTAATTATACTTATCCATGCATAGCGACTAAAGCGCTGCATGCCCATCAACCTAATGAACTGAGGCGGAATACCTTTAGCCCCGACCGCCGGGGTCAAAACGACATTCATAAATATTAACCCGCCAAGCAAGGTAAAGGCAGCAATAAGATGAAACCACCTGATGATCACCGCCGCTATTTCCATAAAGACCACCTATCTATCATCACGAAGCGGCTTTATTTAACTCATCTACCAGCTCTTCAACGTCTAACCCGTGGACCATTGCTCCCTGTTCCACGTTTTCATATTGAGTAGCGGGACAACCGAGACACCCCATACCAAACCGTTGAAATACCTCGACCGTACTTGGATACTTCTCTACAACTTCTGCAATTGTCATACCTTTATCAACAGACATCTTTAATCCTCCTTTTTTATCAGCCGCCGTGGATAAGTGGCGGTAGACATCTAACGCAAACACTTTTTGACTCGCCTTCGTGCTCTGCATCTAGAAGCACTCTATCTTTGCTTGTAGCTCCACAGATATAACATTTACTTTCGTCTTTATTGTCTTCCATTTTACCTCCTTAGTCACAAATTATCTTATCCGTATCTTAATTAAAATAAAATGACCAATGTCACAAAAATCATGTGACAATCGTCACATTCCAAGAAAGCGAAGAGGAGATAGTCCCCTTTTTAAGTCCACAACTTTAGTTTCTCGCTATCGGTTATGGTCAGCTTCTTGCCATCGACTTTTAATATATCGGCTTTGACGAATTTAGACAGCTCTCTTGTAACCGTCTCCCTTGAAACACCGATCATCTCGGCAATATCCTGTCTGGAAAAGGGAAGATCCAAGAAGATCTGCTTTCCCGATGTTTTTCCGTATTCCCTTTCAAATTTTATAAGAAGCTTCGCTAGACGCTGAGGTACATTTTTTAGGGCCATATCTCTTAGAAGATTATGGGCTTGCCTTAATCTTCGTCCCAGTACGCGAATAAGCTTTAGTGATATATCGGGATGATTTTTTACAAGTATCTCAAAATCATTTCTACTAATGGACCAGATCGTAGAATCGACCATCGTCTCAGCTGTCGCCGGATAAGGTCCTCCGTCAAATACGGGTACGTCGCCGAATATTCCATTCTCACTAAAAATGCCGATAATCAACTCTCTTCCATCCTCTACTAACTTGTAGATCTTTACCCGACCGGACTTGATCAGATAAAAATAGTCAGCGTTATCGCTTTCGTTAAAAATAACCGACCCTCTTACATACTCGCGTTCGAAAAGTAGTTGGGAAACTTCTCGCAGCTCCTCTGTGGTAAATTCCGAAAAAATTGAAGTCTTTTTTAATTTAGAGATCATATCTTCCAAGGTAATTCCTTATCATGTAAACAGTAATACCGCTTAATCTCTAAAATTGGACGAGCAACAAAGATGATAACAAAAAATAAAGCTAAGTCACTAATAATACTTATTATAAATATCATTGGACATTTGATAGCGACTTGATCACCCGAGATCAAAACGTCGGTATAAATTATTATAATCGCAATGCTTCATAGCGGCCCGGGATTCATGATCGACTTCATTGGATTCTATCTTTTGCGAGAAATGACCGTCTGTTTGACTCGACGGAGCGTAAAGCCCAAGAAACACTTTCCAACCATAAAAACCGCTGGCCTAAATGACTTCGCTCGTTTTAATGATCGTCTACCGCAATTGCAAAAGCGCGCCGAAAGCTTTTAGATAAGCTATTCTTGGTAATGATAGATATTGATCTCTTTAAACTTTTTAGCGACATATATTGTCACGTCTTGGGAAATGAATTTCTAAAGAGCGTATCAATAATTTTTCTACCGGAAGTTAGGGTGATAATCATCAAAGTCGCCACAGAAGCGGGGGTTTTGCTATTATTCTTCTAGGAGCAAAAGTGAATCAAAGAATAACGCCAGGCGTCTTCGAAAACCGTTGTCTCTTTCTTTTCCGAATTTACTGTAGGCGGCGGTGAAACCGTAAGTAAGACAATAGCTTCGGCATTGCGGTCCATCAGCGAGATGACCCGGGTAAGTTCGATCTTTTTGGGTGAAGGCGATGAAACTCTTTATAAAGGGAAGAAACTGGGAAGCAATAAGGCAGTCAACTATCAAGACGGCCGATCGCAAGCCGGTCGACTTAGAGGAATAGGTGAGAAATATGACGATTCTTTCGATAGATGTCGGCGGTACAAAAGTCTCTGGAGCAATATCAGAGCAACCGAATAAACTAGCCGATAATTTTATTAAGCAAACACCAGCGTCAAAGGATGCACTCATTGATCTGTTGACAAAAGTAATCGATGAGTCGAAGAAAAAAACAAAGGACGGACTGGTCGGCGTTGGTATCGGTGTCGCCGGTCTTTGCGATTTTGAAAATGGTCTGGTAGTGTCCAGTCCCAACCTCCCTTTAACAGGTGTATTGCTTAGCGATGAGCTTAGTAAAAAGACGCAAGTCCCGGTTTTCATCGATAACGACGCAAACATGGCTGCCCTTGGAGAAAAGACGGTAGGCGAGGGTCATGATCTAAATAATTTCATTTTTTTAACTCTGGGAACAGGCGTTGGGGGCGGGATCTTTATTGATGGGGAGTTATATAGAGGCTCTCTGGGAGCGGCCGCCGAAATAGGTCATATGGTGATCCTGGCAAACGGACCACGATGTAGTTGCGGACGCCTCGGTTGCCTGGAAGCGATGGCATCCGGTACGGCTGTAACCAGAATGGCCGAGGAGGTCGTCCTTCGCACACCAAGAGCTATGATCTCGCTGCGCGTCGATGGAAAACCTAATACCATAACAAGTGCGGACGTAGGTGAACTAGCCCGAGACGGAGATCAGGAGTCAATCCAAATATTCCAATTTTTGGGACAATCACTTGGAATCGGTCTTGGAAATCTAATAAACATCTTCAGTCCTGAAGCGATCATCTTAGGTGGCGGCCTTGCAGGGGCTGCCGACCTGTTTTTATCGACAGCAATAAATGTAGCGCTAAAGACGGCTATCGATCCTAGAGCTTCAAAAGTAAACATTATACTATCAAAGCTTGAAAATGACGCGGGTCTTTATGGCGCCGCGGCGATGGTCAGGCTTCGAATTTGATCGATTCGCCCGGCAGGACTAACGTTACGGATAACTACCGCTGGACCATACTCCTCCTTAGCTATCTTTGTGTTATGCTGTTTGCTTTCTCTTTTCAAAGCGTACCCCCTTTGGTCGATCTAATCATTGATGAGCTAGGATTCTCCTTTACCGAGATCGGTCTCTTAATGAGCTTTTTCGCTCTCCCCGGCATCTTTTTGACAATTCCCGCGGGGATGAGCTCAGATCGCTACGGTATTCTACCGATCGCCGTTATATCTATTATTACGGTCGTTGCGGGCACAGTTGTCGTAATACTCAGTAACGGCTTTATGCTTTTCGCGATAGGAAGGGCCGTATCAGGCTTTGGCGCGATAGTTTTAACGATACTCGCCGCTCAAATGCTTACAAAATGGTTCATAGACAAGGATCTGGGCCTCGCCATGGGTATATACAGCACCGCGTTCCCTCTGGGAACTATAATCGCCTTCAATGTTTTCGGGTCTATCGGGGAAAGCTTCGGCTGGAAAATACCTATATATTTTGTATTGATATTTAGTCTCTTCATCCTATTACTATTTAAGCTCATGTTTAAGGAGCCACCGCTAAAAGAGGCACAAAAGAGGGGTGACGACTCATTAAAATCGCTTGCGAAAATCTTTACGACCGACCGTTCGATCCTATACGTGGGCGTCACATGGCTAACATTTAACGCCGCCTTTATCTCTCTTTTGACATTTGGGCCTGATTTTTTGATCAGCAGAGGGTTCAACCCCACGTCAGCTGATAGTCTCTCCAGCTCTCTTATGCTGGGTGCGATAATACTTAGCCCCTTGATAGGAATTTTTATCGACAGAAGTCAGGCCAAGGAAACGCTGATAATCATTGGAAATTTGCTGCTTGTCGTTATTTTTTTGTTGATCCCGTCTGCAAAAGCCTCCTTAGTTCCC
>SDBV01003650.1_pt1 | contig 22506 bp, 14 predicted proteins | sample 2277081 | NCBI WGS metagenome assembly SDBV01 (sample SAMN10402039, study PRJNA504765) | marine sediment metagenome | isolation source: marine sediment core GS10_PC15, 223 cmbsf | place: Arctic Ocean: Southern Knipovich Ridge | collected 2010 | reverse complement strand
AATTTGGCTCCGCCAAATTGAGAACTGCCGCCTAACATTGATAAAACCCCGCATTTTCGGGCGTCCGCAGTGGCGGTGGTACGGCATCCCGGCCATCGACGCTTCGCCGATTCGCCCAATATTTGCCTCCGGGCGCGGACCGGCGAATCGCTAGAAAATGAAGCACCTGACTGCCCGCTACGGTCATATTGAGAACTGCTATTGATCGTGGTGGAAGCTTGACAGAACCCGGCAAATATCAAGAAATTTTTACCGCGGTAGTTGCGTAAAAAGACCTACTCCCACTCCACGGTGGCGGGCGGCTTGCCCGTAACGTCGTAGAGCACGTAGTCGATGGCCGAGAACTCTGAGACGATGCGCCGCGTCAGATGCAGCATGGTTTCTTCCGCCACGTCCCGCCCCGGAACCACCGCCCTGCCGGTCATGAAATCGCTGGTGATGAACGTGCGGATGGCTACTGAACGCTTTCGGTCCGCTCCCAGGGGCAACAGCACGGCGAACACCTGGCTGATGGGGGGGGTATCCAGGGCCTCGCGCACCAGCGCGTCCACTTCCCTCAGCAGCGCGATATCGCTCCGATTGACCGTCATGGGGTAGATGCACGGGGGCACGGAGCAGTGAGGGCCGGCCAGAACGTAAGCCACGCGGTTGATGAAATCCAACCGGTTCGGCAGCGTCGTACCCAATTCGTGAAGGGCCTCCCAGTCGGGGTGCCGTCCCGACTCGGCTTCGTAGAGCAGGGCCAGATACCGGTAACTGCGTTGGTCGCCCTGAACCCCCACCGTTTTCAGCGGGACAACGCGTCCGGGGAGGCCCGTGCCCCGGATCAGCGTGTCGAAGCGCCCGGCTTCCGAGCGGGTTATCTGCCCCTGTCCGTCGCTGCATATCATCCGCACCGAGAGGCCCGGACCGGGAAACGGCTGCCGTCCGGCTATTTTTTCATCGATGCCCAGGCTGCGGGCCACCCGCCGCACCTCGTCCTTGTGCCAGTCCCAGTTCGTCTCCACCACCATACCGCGGGCGCGGGCTTCGCGGATAATGTCCACGTCGTTGTGATGGGTCTTGATGCGGTGGGCGTAACCGCTCACATCGGGATTCCCGCTTTCGATCAGGTCCGTACGCAGCGTGCCCTGGGCCAGGTACACGCGCTGGAAGTCCAGATCGAGACCACCGCAGGCATCGCGCACGACCCTGATGAACTGCGTGCCGATGATTCGGCGTTTCCGCTCGGGGTCCAGCTCGCGCACCAGGGGGCCGATAACCTCGCCCCCGTGCTCCACCGTCTCATCAAGAAAGGCCTTCTCGGCGTCGACCCGTGTCAGGTTTCGCAGGCCCAGGGTCCGCAGATTGTCGCAGATCGTGTCGCTCTCGTTCTTGCGCATCAGGCCATGATCCACGTGTAAGGCATAGATCTGTTCGGGCGCCAGGGCCCGCAGCAGCAGGGCCGCCGACACCGCGGAATCCACACCGCCGCTCACCAGAACGAGCACCTTCTCGCGTCCTACCTGGGAGCGAATATTGTCGATCGCCGTTTGCACACGGTCCTCCAGGCGATAATTGCCGGCGCATCCGCAAATTTTGCGAACAAAGGCGGCCAGCATGCTCTTTCCATTCTCCGTGAGATCGACTTCGGGGTGGAACTGCACGCCGTACAGCCGCCTCTGCCGGTGATGTATGGCGCCTATCACGCCGTCCGACTGGCCGCAGGTTTCGAACCCTTCGGCCAGTAGGGCTACGGAATCACCGTGACTCATGAGAACCCTCTGCCGGGCGGCCAGGCCCTCGAACAGGGCGCAGTCCTGCTGGATTTCGATGTCTGTCTGCCCGTACTCCCTGCGCAGGCCGGGGCGCACCGTGCCCCCGAAGTGCTGATTCAAGAGGTGCATGCCGTAGCAGATACCCAGCATCGGCACTGGAACATCGAAGAGGGCCGGATCATAGTCCGGGCTGTCGCCGGACCAGACGCTGGCGGGTCCGCCCGAGAGAATTATACCCCGGCAATCGCCGAGCCGGGACGCCTCTGTGCTCAGGGGATAAATTTCGGACAGCACGGAGAGCTCTCTGACACGCCTGTCGATCACCTTCGTGTACTGCCCTCCGCAATCGATGATGGCGATCTTGTCGACGATCATTCAGCCGACCTCAAGGGTTTTGGCAAGCTCATCTGCAAGCTCTTTCATTTTCGCCGCGTACTTTGTCGCGATTGCCCGGGTCTTTTCGGCGGCCAACCCCCGATAATTCTGCGGCGCCGCGAAGAACCGGTCCGCGGTCATGCCTTTGTTTTTCTGAAGGAAGGCGTCGATTTTGGTCCACGACTCGGCCCGCTGCTTCAGCAGGCTGACTAAATCGCTGCCTCGCTTCTCCGCCTCTAGGATGAGCTGTCTGACGATTTCGTGCCCATCGGGCTCTCCGGCCATCGACAGCAAAATATAGGCGGCTTCGGCCAGTATCAAGGCTCCGGTGTGGCCGAGGTTGCTCTGCATTCTCTCGCGATTTACGACCAGCGCCATGACCACCGACTTGATGCGCGATGCGGCGGCGGCAAAGCCCGTCAGATACTCGCTCACGAAACGCGCGGAAGCCGAGTTCGTGAGGTCTCGTTGATGCTCGGAGATCTGATCCATAAAAAAAGTCATGACCCTCGGCGCGAACGCCTTCCACATGCTCTTGACGTTTTCGCTGTTCCAGGGATTGCGTTTCTGGGGCATGGTCGACGAGCCGACCTGCCCGCTGCCGAACACCTCCCGAACTTCGTCTATCTCCGACCGCTGCAGATTGCGCAAATCATCAGCCAGGTTGGCGATTATGCCGAAAGCTATGTTGATCTCCGTCAGCAGCTCGAGGGCGTACTCCGGCTCTACCAGTTGGGTGGCGTACTCCGACGGCTCGATACCCAGCCGGCCGAGAAAATCCTTTTCGAGCTTAACCGGGTCGGCTACGATCAGGCTCGTGGCATTGTAGGCGCCGACGGCGCCGGCCAGCTTACCGCGGAGATTCTGAGACTTTCTCTCTATGCGCATTATGGATTTTCCCAGCCGGGCGACATACTCGGCGACTGCGAAACCGAACGTAACGGGCACGGCGTGCTGACCGTGGGTCCGCCCTATCTGGGCAGTCTCGGCCTCGCGCAGGCTCAACTCGGCGAGCTCCGTTTCCAGCTCGATGAGCAGCGGCAGGATGACCTTGCGCACCGCGTCGCGCATGCGCAGCGAAGCCGAGGTGTCGAGGATATCGGCCGAGGTAGCCCCCATGTGCACGAGGTGGTTGATCTCCGCGGGGACTCTCCTCTTCAGCACATTGACTACGGCCCTTATGTTGTGGCGGGTCTTTTCTTCTTCCTGGTAGACCTCCGCGCTGGAGATATCGTGCTCCAGGTTCGCAATGCGCTCCAGCAACGGGATATGTTTTTCATACCCTGGGAGAGTGTGCAACAAAGTCGCGAGCAATTCCAGCTCTATCCGGATGCAGTAGCGAACGCCGGCCTCCTCGCTCAGATAGAGGGCCAGCCGCTCGAAGAGGTCACGATTCGCCAGGTAATAGCGATGATCCAGGGGCGACAGATTGTAGAAGATATTTCTGTTTTCCACGATGAATGGCCCATATTAGGAAGACAGGCAAAAATAGTAAAGCCACTTCGGCCGTTTGCTGCTATAATGAAACCGGCATGAACGGGACCGATCATGAAGCCCTTTACCGGCAGGCTATCAGAGCGGGGGAGCAGCGGGATTACCGCACCGCCGTAAGCCTGCTGACCGGCGTCATCACGGCTACGGAAGATTTTCCCCACGCCCTGCTCTACCTGGGACGCAGTTATCACGCCCTCGGCGAATACAACAGGGCTGTCCCTGTTCTCGAATTCTACCTGAGGCGGCTGCCCGAATCCGAACCTGGGCATTTTTTTCTCGGGCGCAGCTACCTCGCCCTCGGAATGTACCGGAGGGCCATTTCCAATCTGAAGTATGCCGTCGAGCGCAATCCGAAGCTGCTTCCGGGGCTGAGCTACCTGGCAATCGCCTTTTTGAAGATCAAAAGGCCGGATGCCGCAGTTCATTTCTTCGAGCGTGCCCTGGAATTGGATCCTGACAGCGAGCGCATCTTCACGGGCTACTTGAACGCCCTCGTAGTCAAGGCCATCAGGCTCTACCGTCGAGGTGATCACAGCGAGGCCGGGCCGATCTTCGACTTCATCATCAAAAACCAGTCGGGAGCGCTGCTGCCGCACTTCTATCTGGGCAACATCTACCGCGAAAACGGGAACGACGAGCAAGCTCTCGAGCAGTATGACATCGCCTCGCGCCTCTCACCGAAGGACCCGATATTCCCCATGCTAAGGGCTTTGATACACATCAAGCGGGGAGATTCGGTTGCGGCTATCAGGGAGATGGAAAAATCCTCAATTGGCCCGAATCAAATGCCCATGGTCCGGGACGCGGACATGTTCCTCAGGTTCATTGCCATCAGCTTGTTTCGAGAGAAACGCTACAAGGATGCCATCGACTACGGCAAAAAGGTCCTGAAAGCCGACTACAAGGACGCCGACATCCACGCCATGGTCGCGGAGTCCTTCCTCAATCTGGGCGAGCTGGAAAAGTCTAAAAACCACTTCCAACGTTCCATCGACTTCGGTCAGGCGCGCGCGGAGTATCACCATGGCCTCGCTGCGACGCTGTGGGAGCTGGGCGACTGCGAAGAGTTGATGAAAGAGGTAAGGCGGATACGCAGGCTGTCCGCAAACGACACGACGGCCAGCTACTTCGAGGCCCTCTGCCTGGCGCGAACGGAAAAAGAACAAAAGCAGGTCATACCCCTCGTGCAGGCCCTGATCCGGGACCTCGGGCCCGACGTGCAGCTCATGCATGCCCTGGGGCGGGCCTATCTCGAGACTGGTATGCCCGAGCTGTCGGAAGGCTGGTTCTTACGGGCCCTCAAGCTCGACCGAGACCACAGGCACTCCTATCGCGACCTGATAAGAAACTACCGTATCCTAGGTAAAAACACCGAGCTCAAGCGCGTTATGTCCCGGTACCTGAAGAGGTTCCCACGCGACCGGCGGACCAGGCGCAATTACATCCATCTGCTCATCCAAACCGAGGCGTTTGACAAGGCCATTCGGGAGATTACGGCCTGGCTGGCCCGTCACCCCCGCAGCAAATCGATCAAAAAGAATCTGGCCTATTGCTACTACATGACCGGGCGTTTCCCGGAAGCCGCGATTATCTACAAGGACCTCCTGAGAGACAAACCATCATCGATGCCCCTTCTACGCTCGATGGTAATTTGCCTGGACAAGTCCGGCAATACCGAAGCAGCCATCGAGCTCTTGAAGCGGGCTATGGGATACTTCGGTGAAGAGCCGTCCGTTATGCTGCCGCTGGGGGTTCTCTACTCGAGAACAGGGCGATACGAACCGGCCAAAGAAGTCTTCCGCCGTGTCCTGAGTGTGGCGCCCCGCGACTGGAGGGCCCACCAGAGCCTGGGTGTCCTGTATCAGAAAACAGGGCAGAAATTGTTCGCCGCCAAATTCATGGCAACGGCTCAGAAATACAGACAAAATTCTTGAAAAATCTCGAAGAATCATATACAAATATCGGTAGGAGGAACCGGAATGGAGATAAAAGCGCTGGATCTATTTCAAGCCTACGCCGAGGACAAACTGCCCAAGAACGGGGGCTTTCTCATATCCTCGTTCCTGAACGAAACTTCCACCTACTCCAAATTCGAAGTGGTGGCATATAGCGCGGTAAAGAACCTCTACTTCTCCCCAGACGGGCTTACGTTCCAGAGTGACGGCAACAAGCTTTTCGTCCTGGTCGAACCTCCGAGCTATCCCAAGAAATACATGGAGCCGTTTCGGCGAGATTCCGGCGAACACATTCCCCACCGGTTCAACGAGCTCGAGATAATCACGGCTCGCGACCAGTCTAAAATAATGATCAGCAAAGAGCCCATCTTGACCTACGGTTCCTTCACGATAATGAAACCGACGGGTATCAATTTTTCGTTTGTGTTCTACAGACTGGAAAACGTGCTCGATTCGATCCGGCTCTTCTTCGTTGAGACGCTCAACAAAGAGGCTAAAATAGCCAAACGAGACGCGGAAGCGGCAACCAAAGTCATTATCAAGGGATTGAGCAGCTTTACCTTTTCCTGACCGCCCGCCCGAGCAGAGGCGTCCCGGTGGTGGACGCCTCTTCCCGCCGGGTGCCGGCTGTTTCTTCTTGTTATCTTACGCCTTGTCCAGGTTGAACTGCGCGATCGCCAGATTCGCGATGGGAACGGAGTAAGCCGAACACGACACGTAGTGCAGACCGGCATCCATGCAGAAGGCGATGTTTTCCGGAATGGCGCCGTGCTCTCCGCACAACCCGAGCTTGATATTGGGCCGCGTCATTCTGCCCCTCTTGACGGCCAGTGCCACCAGCTCTCTTACCCCCTGGTTCAGGATCTGAAAGGGATTGCCCTTCAGCAGATCGAAGAGGGTGTAATCGGGCATGAAGGTGTTGAAGTCATCCCGGGACAGGCCGAGCGTCGTCTGGGTGAGGTCGTTTGTGCCGAAGGAGAAGAATTCGGCATAGCGCGCAATTTCGCCCGCTGCGAGGGCTGCCCCTGGTAGCTCTATCATCGTGCCGATCTTGTAGGGCACCGCCTTGGCCTTCATCTGCTTGCGGACCTCCTGCTCTATCTCGATGAGCCCCTTGAAGGAATTGCCCTCTATTCTCTTACCGTAGATGATAAGCTTGAGCTCGTCTTCGTTCATGATGAGCGGCACCATGATCTCGGGGTGTACATCGACGCCCTCTTTGCGCAGCGTGTAAACCGCCTCGAAAATGGCGCTCATCTGCATCTCGTAGATCTCGGGGTATGAGACGGCGATCCGGCAGCCCCTGTGTCCCAGCATCGGGTTGAACTCATCCAGACCGTCGCACAGCAGCTGAACGTCTTTTTTGGTGACCTTGTTCTTTGTCTTGCCTTTGTTGAGGTACGTCACAAAGGCATTCATCTCCTCGGGATTGTGGGGCAGGAACTCGTGCAGCGGCGCATCGAGCAGCCTGATGGTAACGGGTTTCCCGTCCATGATCTTGAAGAGCTTGTAGAAATCCAGCTTCTGTATTGGTTTGAGCTTGGCAAGCGCCGCAATACGCTTTTCCCTGGAGTCCGCCAGGATCATCTCCCGGAACAGGTTGATACGCTTGGGTTGAAAAAACATGTGCTCCGTACGGCACAGACCGATGCCCCTGGCGCCGAACTCCTTGGCCAGCGTGGCGTCTCGGGGCGAATCGCCGTTCGCCCGGACGTGGAACTCCTTGACGTGCTTTTTCACGATCTCCAGGAAATCGAGCAGGCCGGAGGTCTTGGGGTCGGGCTCGATGAGCTCGGCCACTCCAAGGAATATCTGCGGCTCCCCGTGATTCGGCACCTGCAGGGTAACGTAATCTCCCTCCTTCAGGACCGTGCGCCCGATAGCAGCCTTGTTGCCCTGTATCTTCAGTTCCGGCTTGACGAGGGAGATCTTGCCATACTGCCTGGCCACCACGGATGCGTGGGCGGCATAACCGCCCTCCGAAGAGAGCACTCCCGTCGAAACCTCGATGGCTTTGACGTCTTCGGCGAACGTGGCTGTCATGCACAGGATAACCCGGGTGTCCTGCCCGCGGTGCTGGGCCATTTTGAAGGCCTCCAAAAGACTTTCCGTGGTAAAATACACGCGCCCAACGGCTGCGCCGGGAGCTCCGGCGATGCCCCCCTGAAGCTTAATGAGTTTCGTGACGGAGGCCATGTTGACGATAGGGTGTAGCACCTCCACGAGCTGGGAAGGCTCGATGTTTTTAATCAGGGTTTTGTCGTCGATCAACTTCCGCCCGTGCAGATCGAGATAGGTCTTGATATCGGCCTGCGTGGATTTGCCCATGACGGCTCTCTGATCGATGAGCCACAGCTTCTTATTCTCGATGGTGAAACGCAGGGACCTGATTTCCTTGAAGTGGTCTTCAATCGATGAGGCGATTTTCGTTAGTTGCTGCCGATAGGCGGGCGGCATCTGGTTGATGTCCTTGCCCTTCGTACCGACGGAGTCGAATTTTTCCTGGAAAAACTCTCCCATGAGCTTTTTTTCGCCGGTGTTTATATCGCGTGTAAAGAACATGCCGAACCCGGAATCTTTTCCGTAGTTGCCGTGTACCATGGGCTGCACTATGATGGCTGTATCGTCGCTCTCGAGCTCGTCCAAGCGCAGCATGCGGCTGATTCGCTTTATCTCTATCTCCAGCTGGGAGTAGCTCTCCTCGGCGAAACCGTCTGGAAGTGCCTTTTTGTAGCTATTGGCGCTCTTCTTTAGCTGGTCCGGGGACAAGTCGGCCCGAAGCTCCGAGTCGAGCTTCTGCATCAACTGCTCGATCGTGGCGCTGTCTTTGCTGTTCTCTTCCAACTCTGCGATTCTTGCTTCTACAGCCAGGGCTCCCCGTATCAAGAAAAGCACCTCGTGGAACCCGAAGTGAGGTCCCACGAATTTGATGAACCCGTCTATCGTGTCGTCGGTCAAGCCGTAATTGTGCAGCGTAGGGGCCGTGGTAATGACCGTGCTGGGGCTGATCACGATTTTGCACAGCATCGGCTTCTCCGGGTCTCCGAACTTTTTCCCGACGATCGACTCGATTTTAGCGAATGAGCGCTTGAGATGCGGGATCAGTTCCTCTTCCTCGAGGTCGGCCGCCACTGCGGCGTCGATTACGAACCCGGGAATAATGGGCAGTTCGAGGGATGCCAACTGCATCATGAGCCTTCCGCGAACGCCTATTCTCTCGAGAACTTCGTCCTTTTTAATGTAGTCCTTGTCACTAAAAACATGGATATTGTTGTTCATGAGTACGCCTCGCATGGGGTTTGTTGGGTAGTTCGACGCTGGCCGTAACCGGTGCTTCTCATTTCCTAATGCATACCGGCTAGAAGAGAGCTAGCGCCTTGCCGGGAGCTCCTTTGAGAAAGGCTTCGAACATGGAGCTGGCTCCCTGTCGGAGGTACTTTTGCAGCTTGGAAACATCTCTGATTTCATCGCCCGCAACGGCGATCATTATGGCCGTACCGCGCTTGACCTTGCCCCATTTGAAGAGCGTGTTGAGATCGTTGATTTTCTCACTGTCGTAGAAAACGAGCACGCTCAACCCCTGATGGGAAATCTCGAAGCTTTCGATGATTTTTTTCCAGGCTTCGACGTTCCCGTTGTGGAACAGCTCGTTCGTCACGGTAATGCCGTAGAACGGGGTCATCCTCTTCGGGGGAGCGTCCGGAGCCGGGGCGGCATCTGCAGCCGGTGCCGCGGCAGCCGGGGCCGATTCTTCCTTGTTGTAGACCAGTGTCTTTTGCTGGGCCGTGCTTCGCCGGCGCGGCTCGCGAGTCGCCGCTGCGGCAGCCGGGGCCGCCTTGGATGGAGCCTCGAACGTGTAGCTCCCGCCCGTAAAGGCGGCAGGTGTCTTGAACTTCTTGCCCTCGAGCAGGTCGATGAGCTTTGCGATGGCGTTTGGAAAAACACTCTTGGACGTGGTATCCGCGAAGGCGCCGCAATAGATGGTCAGCAGCTCATTCTTTTTCAGAATGCGCATCGCTTCCCAGTGTTCCGGGTTTTTGGGATTGACTACCATAATGCCCAACTCGGGCGAGTAGTAGGCCAGCACCATATCGACAGCCGTCCAGTTCTGGATCTCCTCGATGATGGCGCTGAAGTCTTCCACGGTTTCCGCGAGGTTGGTGGAGGCGCTGTGGTAGTTGTACTTGTCCACGAGCAGCGCGTTTACTATGGGTTTGATCTGCGCCGGCCGGATACTCTTGTCGTCGACGTGTTCGTTGATGAGCTCGGCCAGATTGATCTCATCCTCGAAATCCTCCACATAGCCGCTGACCAACCTGAAATGCCTCAAGTTGCTGTTGAAGCCTTCCCTCGTGCTCAACCCATCGAACTGGGTTTCGAGATTTAAAGCCATAACTCCCTATCCCTAACAAAGCTGAATTAGAAAAAATGGTGACCCTCGAAGGGTCACCATTGATCGCTGCTTATCGCTTAGATTTCTTTTAGCCCGTCGCCTCGGGCTTGACGGGATCGCCCCTTCTTGCGTGGCGCCGCGTCCACGACTCCTTTCGAAGCGGGCGCCTTTTGTTCATCCGCGACGGTTTCGGAAGGCGTGTTGAGCATGTCAAGGTAGTTGCTGCCGGCGCTGGCGGCACCCTTTTCCTCACCCTCTGCCAGTGCCTCTCCCTCTCCGAAGCTCTGAGCGATGTCGCTTCTGACAGTGGACCGCCGCCGTGAGAAAGAGGCGAACGCGGCATCCTGAAAGCCCTGGGAAATTCCGTGCAGAAATTCGTTCAGCACGTTGGCCATGCCGTTCAGAGTGGCTTTCTTGCGCTTGATCGACGTGATGTCGACGTCCAGCAGCAATCCCGGCTGAATGTGGTAGGGGTTGAGAGTGTATTCGAACTTGAGAAATTCTATTTCAAGGAAACTCAACCTGTCTTCCATGACCCGTCGCTGGATCGGAAAGCGGAACTCAAACATATTCTCGAGCTTTTCGCGCATGAGAATGAGCATTCTCTTGACTTTGACTTTCTCGTAGGTGTAGGACCTGTTCATACGCTCGACCTGGGTTTCACCGGCCTTGAGGAACGATATCTCGTCCCACACCTTCTCGATGTCTTCGTAGAGGGGGTCCCCCGTTAGCGCCTTGATTCTTTTCTTGATCTTGTTCCGCTGTCTCTTGGCAAGATCGGAGAAATCTACGATGGCCTTCATAAATTTGGAGTCGACGTAGACCATTTCCAGGACATCCCAGAGGTGCTGGACCTCGACCTCGAAGGACTTGAGCTGCGCGTCGTAGTATTTGCGCTCTTCGATCAGCTGGGCGTTGTCGTAGTAGATCATCCGCAGCTGATAGCGCTCGTCGGGGAGCTGCTTAGGGTCGGTTTCCTCGTACTCGCGCAGGATCATCTCCCTGGCGTTCTTGAGGTTTTCGATGTACTGGTAGCCCATTTGCGAGGTATCGAGGATAGAGGTTATGGAGTTCATGGCCGTGTTGAAACCTCTGTTCCTGATGTTCTCGATATCTATAATTTTTTTCAGGTTCTCGCGAACGTTCAGCGGATCGAACTCGCTGGGGTCGATCTCCGCCCTGAGGCCTTCGATCCTGTCCATGAGGTGCTTGGCGAAGTAGTCGTACCGCTTCGACTTGACATTGTCTTTGTCGTCGGAAGCGTACGTCTCAACCCGCTTCATCTTCTCGAAGATGATCTCCGTATCACCCATCTCTTCTTTGCCCCCGTCGATCAGGTTCTCTTTGAGCCCTTCCAGGTCGCTGTCGATCATGTCCACGATGTGCTTGGACAGCAGGTCCTTGATGATGTACTCGACGGTTACCTGGTAGTGAAAAATGGGGCTGATCAGCTCTGAGTCCAGAATGTTTATGGAGAGCTTTACATCTGAGACGGTTTTGGGTCTGTTGACATTGTCTTTGAAGGCACATTTTACAATGGAGTACGCGTTTTCACCCCGGATAAAAGCGCCTACATCAGTTTTTTGCCTGAGAAGAGAGTTGGTCAGGTTTTCAAGATCATTGACGCCCCGCTGTATGTGGCCCTGCAAGTGGCCGTACATGTTGATAATAGATTTCTCTATCTCGCCGGTGTTGAACTTGTCAGCGCCGCCGACCTGATCCAAAAGGCTTGCGATTTCTTTGGGTGTGTACCGCGCCATGACTTTGGTCTCTTCGCGGTCGATAAAATTTCTGACCTTCTTGACCATCTCGTCTTCAGAGGTAACGGTGTACCGGTTGAACATGTTCTGAAAATTCTGGTTGAAATAGTTGTAGACTTTTTCTTTGAGCCCTCCCATTACATCGAGCCTCTCCAGGCTTTCCTTGGGAAGCCGGGAGCTTATATGGTTCATCACCTTGTCCACTTCTTCAGACAAAAGCTGATCCACCTCTGATTGTTGGTCGCGAAACTCCTGCGCAAGAGAGTTTCGCGAGCCGACGGCACTGGGTTTCTCAGGGTGGAACACATTGGGACTTTGAGGAAGATCTATCGCCGCCATAATTTGCTCTCCTTATCGCATTGATCTACATTAAGATTATCCACATCTGGGTCAAAATGTAAAGCAAGTTTTTTTTTTTTTACTTTCAATTCCAGGGGATTTGGGGCATTGTAATGTGTCAGGTATCGTTCAGGCCTATTGTGCGGGGGGAAATCCAATGAAAACGCCAACGTTGATTCTCTGGTCCGCCGCTGTCCTTTTCTTTTCCGCGGCCACGCTTGTGGGCGGCGACGATCGGGCCGAGCCGGTTGACATCATCATCGCCCTGGATAAATCGCTTTCAATGGAGGAGGAAATCGAGGCCGTCAAGCAGTACGTCAACTCGAACATCATCGACGCGCGCCTTCAGAATGGAGATTTTTTCCTTATTGTCGCCTTTTTTGGAAAATCCCAAGTCGTCGTGTCCGATTTCATTCAGGGGGATGACCACAAGCTGGAAATCAAGAAGACCGTGGATACTATCGCCGCCGACGGCGAGTGGACGGACATCGGCAACGCCCTGGACAAGCTCAAAGCAGAAGTCGAAAAGCGCTCCCAGGTCAGGCGACCCAAGACATTGCTGCTCATAACCGACGGCAAACACGAGCCGCCGCCCTCGAGCAAGTATCACTCCCCGCAGGGGTGGGCCTCGCACGAGTACATGAAGGCGACGACGGAAACTCAGAAGAAGGGCTGGAAGATCATCGTGTTGGGGCTGGGCGATGAATCTCAGGAATCCGCCAAGGAGCTGGCGCAAACCCTTGGGGGTCAGTACACCGAAGCCGGCAAGGGAACCACGTCTGAAAAACTGGCTGAAATCGTGCCCGACATTACGGGTACTGTAACAGTGACGGGCAAGCCTTTTGTGTCGCCCGTCCACCAAAACGGAAAGACCACACTGTCTCTGGTGCTGACCACTAAGCTGTTCCCGGACCCGCTCACAATCGTGATCGACGCCATCGATCTGACGGCGGACGGCATGCGCGCGCAGTCCATCCTGCCTGCTGCCCTTGAAGTCGACCTGCCGGAGTCGGGCGACACCAATCTGGTTATACCCATAAATCTGGCCGGCGGGTTGCAGCCGGGAAGCTATCGGGGAAATCTGGCATTCTCTTTTTCCAGCAAGGAGCGTTTCGGCTCTCCCCTGCCGGTGGAGTTCCAGATCAAGACCGTGGTCCAATCGTACCTCTGGCTCATTGTCGCGGCCGCCGCGTTGGCGCTGGGGCTCGTCGCGTTGCTGGTGCTCATCCTGCGGAAGGCCTCAGCCTCCAATAGGGTTGCCTTTCATCTGATCGTAAGAGAGCACCCCCTGCCCAAGGGCAAAGACGCCTTCACAGCCAAGGAAGGCAAAGACCTGTATCTCAAGGAAAGCATGGAGCTGTTCGACATCACCGATACCCGAGTGGGCAAGAGCATTGCCAAGCTGGCCATCGTCGAAGGGGTTTTGACCATGACGGTCTTGAAGCAGGACCGCTACCCGGAACTGAAAACGCCGACGGCGACAGCGCTGAATCGGGAGTTCTTGACGCGCACCGAGAGCGGCAAAGATTTCCATGTTCGATTTTCCGAAGAGGTGTAGAAACACCGCCCAATGCGCAACGTAACCCTGCTGCTCTTTGAATCAGGTCTCAAAATTCCTATTCCCGCCCTGGACAAGGTTTCGTCGGCTACGTTCCCGTTCTGGGGTGATTTCTACCTCCTGGATTTCTCGCTCAACGCCTTTCCGGATTCCGACATGCGCCGCATTATCCTTTTGGAAGGGGAACATCGAGGGGCTTCGGCATTCATCAATTCGGCCTGGCAGCGGGAACCGTTGGAAGTGCTCGCCGTCAGCCGGGGATTGAGCGAGCTCATTGAACTGCTGCAGCGGGATACATCGGATGTTGTGATCCTGATGGCCGTGTCTTTTGCGGCCCTGTTTCAGGCCGGCAAACTGGCAAAGATCATCAGTAAAATGCGCGAAGATGTTGTCAAAATATCCATTGCGAAAACCCCCAGTGATCTGTACATCGCGAAACGGGAAAACCTGGTCGACATGCTGAGCTTGAGCCTGCCCCGCTTCTCTCCGCAGAAGGGTCTGGTTGCGTTCTTATTTGACGATGTGCTGCATACGTCCTTTGAAGCCATGGAGGACATACCGGGGGAGGTCCTGTTTCAGAACAACTTGATGCAGCTCTACCGGAGAAATCTGCAGCTCATCGAACGTCAGAGCAGCTCCGCGTTCCAGGAGCTGCTGACAAAAATCTCCCGCACGTCGGAGGACAGCACGCCCTCCTATATAGGCGAAGAGGCCCACTTGAAGCAGGTTTTTATATCATCCAGCGTCGATGTCCAAGGTTACATCGAAAACTCCGTAATTTTCCCGGGTGTGATCGTGCGAAAGAAGACAAAGATTATCAATTCTGTCATAATGAGCAACAACTCGATAGGGGCGAACGTCGTCATTCAGAATGCATTGCTGCTGCCCTATCGCAAGGAGCCCATACGCGGCGCGGCCAACATCGGCAGCGACACGACGATCGGCGGGGGACCGTCGGCGGTCAGGAACGGTGATTTTCCGGACCAGATCAACGACGGTCTGACGGTCATCGGGGCCAATGCCGAGATACCGCGGGGAGTCACCATCGAGCAGAGCTGCTACATAGACGGCCGCGTTCCTGCGGCGGAGCTTCGAAAGCTGAAAAAAGTAAAAAGAGGCAAGAGTCTCTTTGGTCGATAAAGAACTCGAGGAGAAACCTGCTCAGACCATGGTGTTCAGTAGCGTACTGGAATTCATAGCGAAGCACGATAAGTTCATTCTCACGGCACACGAAACCCCGGACGGCGACGCCGTCGGCAGTGAGCTCGCCATGATGCTGGCGTTGCGACAGTTGGGAAAAACGGCCCGCATATACAATGCCGACCCGGCGCCGGACAATTTCTGTTTCATCGACACCGAAGATGATATCAAAGCCCTGATAGACCCGGATGAGCTGCCGGAAGATATCGAAGAGTATGCCCTTATGATTCTGGACGTAAACGAAATGGCCAACATTGGCAGCGTGGCCAGGCACGTGCTTCCCAGGGTCAAGGGCACGTTTATAATCGATCACCACGATGTCGGGGCGGATACTCTGGAAGACAACCTGATACTGAAGAACGCCTCGTCGACGGGAGAAATCTTGTACCAGATATTCCAGGAGCTGAAAATCGACATCAGCCCCGATATCGCGAAGTCTCTCTTCATGGCCATCGTGTACGACACCGGCTCCTTCATCTATCCCAAGACCAGTGCGTTGACGTTCAGCATCGCCCACGATCTCGTGCGGGCCGGAGCGAACCCCAACGAGATATACAGCCAGCTATACGAAACCCGCTCCATCGCGTCTCTCAAACGGCAGTCAATAGTGCTGGCAACTCTGCGGCTCGAATTCGGTGACCACGTTGCGATTCAGCACATGTCGAAAGACATGATAATCGAGTCCGGGGCGTCCTACGAAGAAGGTCATCAGATGATCAACCTTCCGCTGGCTGCCGGAGCCATCAAGGTGTCGGTGTTCTTCAAAGAAAGTACGGAAGGTGTTCTCAGGTGTTCCCTCAGATCGAAGGGCGACATAGACGTGGCGAAGATAGCGCAGCAGTACGGGGGCGGCGGGCACAAGACAGCGGCCGGGTTCAAATGCCCCGAACCTTTCGAGAGCATGAGAAAGAAAGTCCTGGAAAGTATCGCACCCGCCTTTCGATCCGACCCGTCATGAAAATATTAATACGGCTTGCCGGTTTTTTGCTGCTCTCCAGCATCCTGGGATGCGACGTTTCGGAAACGCGACCCGTTCCCAAGGTCGTGCTCTCCAGGAGCATCGTCCCAAGAGCCGAGGATGTCGATGCCGGGCTCAAGCCGCTGACGGAAGAGGGCGGCCTGGACGAATACAGCCGTGCACAGTATCCCAAAGTGCCGATCGAGCAGAACGAAGCCCTGCTGCGCATATTGAACGTAAACCTCGACCTGGATAAGACCGATGAACAGATTCTGGTTTTGAAAGATCGGGATGACCCGCTGTCCCCCATCGAAGTGGCCGTGGTCGACTTCGATGAGATCAGAGCGAGCTATTTTCGGACGTGGCAGCACCGCACCCTGGCAATGAACCAGAGGGCTTTCCGAATCGAGCTCGAAGATATCGTGGGTGACTACAACAACGAAATTATTTGCCGAGGATTGAATAAAAAAGGAGAGCTGACGCTCGACATCTTTCGCAAAACCACATCGCCCTCCGGAATGGGCCTCTACTTTTCTGCCATCTGCCGGCTGACATCCGACCGACGGATTGAGATAGAACGCTACACCCGGTCTCAGGCGTATGAGATGGGCCAGAAATACGGCCAGAGCTTTCCAATTAGCGTCGAGCGCAAGGATCCCGCGTCCGGTGAGAGCCTGGATGTCATCAGGGAAACCTACTATTGGAAGTTTCAGGAAAAGAAGTACGTTAAATCCGTCGTGGAGAAAATACCCGGGGACAAGCTCATGCAAAAGCAATTGAGGGAACTTTTCTCGGAGAGCTCCAGCAAGCAGGATTTCAAGGAGTTTCTCGACGGACCCTGGTACAAGCAGAACAAGATCGAAAACCTGGTGCTCGTCGATTCCAAAAAAAACATGATCAGCTTCTATGAGAGCGACATACTGGAAACGTATGTGATCGAGGACCTGTACATCCACGGGTACTCTCTGTCCCTGATAACCCGCAACAGCATCATCGGCTCGATCAAGAAATGGATTATCTGCACGATACGCGCCCCGAATAGGATAGAGATCAGCAGCAGCAAATCCCGCCTGCAATCAGTCGAGGTTATCGAGCGCTGGGTCGGCACCTATCACCGGCTCACCCCCGATTTGCGGGAGAGCTTCTTTCACGCTCAAAAATCCTACGTGCGCGCCAGCGATTTGGAGCTCTCCGGGATATACAAGAGCAGTGCGGCCCTCGAGATAGCCTTTGAACCACCCTATTTTGCCTGGATCGAGGACTCTATCGACGGCTCGTCAGGGGGTTTCTCGATTTTGGAAGCAGTGCCCATCTTGAATGCATTCTATATTGGGCGGCAACTGGAGGCGCGCATGGCCGTTATCACGTTTCGGTTCTTGAAGGAGAGCGGACTCCCTGTCGAAGACCGCACGTATCTGCTGGAGTTCGCCGAAAAGAAAGAGGAAAATACCGTATCCCGCTCGATAATTCTGACGCCGGCGCATCTCACGGTGAACGGCGCATTTCTCACCTCAAGAGCATCAATCAACCTGGAGCAGGTAGAGATTGTCGATTGACTAGAAGGAAAGTAAAGGGATCACATTGGTGTTCAAAACGATTGCTTGGGCAGCCGCGTTGTGTCTGCTGCCGATTTCGGAGCTCAGGGGCGGCCTGCCTTTCGCCCTGTCTCAGGGAATACATCCCGTCGCCGCGTTTCTGATGTGCGTGGGGTTCAACATGCTGGTAGGGCCTCTGGTTTTTTTATTTCTATCGACCTCACACAAAATTTTGACGCCGTGGCAATTCTACAACCGCATATTCGACATCGTTGTCGCAAGAGCCCGAAACAAGCTGAAGACCAAAGTCGACCGTTTCGGGTACTGGGGCATCGTGGTGTTCGTCGGCATCCCGCTCCCCGTGACAGGTGCTTACACCGGGGCTCTTGGCGCCTGGATTCTGGGCTTGAACCCCAAGAAGTCATTGCTCTTCATCGCGATCGGCGTAGTCATCTCGGGCATTATCGTTTCCGCCGTATATTTTCTGGTCACGGAACTGGGATTGGAGGCGCTCGAGATATTTATCAAGCTCGACCCGGGGCTGCACGGTGCGGAGTGACCACAAAACCCCAGCCTCTCGTGCTGCATTGCCCCCAATAATTCTCGGCACAGTGTAAAAATTAAGAGCCTCTCTGTCGAAAGTAGAACTAAGGAAATAGTTTTCAAGCTCCTGCTAAATCACTATTCTTTGAGGGAGCCGTTTTGAGAGGATTGTACAACAGAGCTCTACAAATAAAAAACAGCATCAGCCTCCCCGCAACAGGCGTGTCGTCTGCGGAAATGACCTTTGACGAGGGGTCCGGCATTTCCGCGGAAGATCAGAAAGAAATTCTCACTGAGATCGACCGCATCGTTCAAGATAACAAGATCGTTGTTACGCCTCAGGTATTCCGCATCAAAGCCCAGAAACGGGGATTTTTGTTCCCTACCCTCGTCAATGCCTTTGCCCTGGTCGTCCTGGCCTCCGGCGTGCTCCTTTTCGCTTTCCTTTTCAAACGCGACGAAGCCAAGCTGTTGGAAGAAGGCAGTTCTTACACGACCGCCGAAGGCAAGCTGATCCGCGAATTGAAGCGTGAGTCCGAGGAAAAATTGCTGGAGAAAAATCGAGAAATAAACAAGATCCAGACCCAGCTCGAGCACTTGGACCAGGAACGACAGGAACTCCAGTCGAATATGGAGGAGAGGATCAGGGAGCAGGAAGAAGCGCTGAGAAAGACTCTCGCCAATGAACTGGAGACTGAGAGAGCCAGGCTGCGGCAGGAAGGCATATCGGAAGAGGATATCACCGCCAGGCTGCAAGCTCTGGAATCCCGAAAAACGGCGGAGCATTCAGAAAGGCTGGAGGCTTACAAGAGGGAAGCCGAAGAAGAGCGGGCCAGAATCGAAAACAACCTTCGATCTCTGCGCGATGAATACAGCCAAAGCCTGCAGGAGGTGAATCAGGAACGCGCAGCTCTAATAGCCTCTTCGAAAGAACGCGAAGAGGAGCTCAGGGATCAGCTTCGAGAGCAGGAGCGAATCCTGGAGGCTCAGAAATCAGAGGCGGAACAGAGGCTTCAGCGCATAGCCGAGCAGCGGGCGAAAGAGGACCTGGTTGACACGCAGATCATCGGGTTCTACGGCGAAGTCAAGGAGAATCTGATCGGGGAGCAATACGAGAATGCTCTTCGAAACCTGGAAGGTATCCGGGCTTTTCTGAGCGAGCAGGCCATATCTTCTTTGCCGAGCGTTCAACAGCGCCGCGAGGTCGAATTTTTTGTTTTAGACTCTCTGAGCCGGCTCGTTAAAAACGAGCTCGCCAACGAACAGGTGGATACCTCCAACCTGGTGGCCGCCGCCAATATGATAACCCGGGTCAGGGACATCGTCCTGCAAGCCGACAGAGCCTTGCGGCAGGGCGAGGCGGCGCAGGCCGAAAGCTTGTACAGGGAAGCTCTGCAGCTCGTACCCGAGATAAGCAGGAGTCACGACTATTTCGACGGCAAGCAGAAAGCACTGGAGAACGAGCGGCGCGGCCGGCTCAGCGCTTTTTTGAGGAGAGCGGAAAGCGCCTTCGATGATGGCCGCTATTCCGAGTCGCTGGATTACTACACCCAGGCTTTTGCGTATCTGCCGCAAGAGAGCGTCGGGGTCGGGGCCATGGTCGCCAATATGAGAGAAGCCGGCTATCAGCTCGGAATGCGGCGCCTGCGAGCCGGTGACACGGGCAACGCCGCGCGGCCCTATGCCAGAGCTGAAAGCCTTCTGGTGCGCGAGAACCACGGTGAGGCTATCGCAGCCTTCATCGACGTCATCTCCCGTTTTCCCCAGAGCGATCAGGCCAAGGAAGCGCTGAAAGGCATAAACCGCGCTGTCGGCGCGATTGACCGCGAAAACCGGGACAGTGTCGCATTGCTGCGAGCTTCGATCGACGCCAGAGTGAAGGAAGCGGAGCGGCTGATAAAAGCACGCGAAGAACGGGACGAAAAAATCCAGGAGCTCGAGGTGGCTTTGGCCAGGCTGGAGCAGGTGCTGGAACAGGAGAAGGCGGAGGCAGAATCCAAAACGCAGAGACTGGAAACCGTGCTCGCGGAGAAAGAGCAAGGTCATGCGGAGATCGACCGCCTGGAGCAGGCGCTTGCCGAAGAAAAAACGGGACGCGACATCCGGACCCGGCAGTTGGAGGCTATCCTTGCGGATGAAACAGCAGCGCGGGATGAAAGCATCAAGGCTCTGCAAGGCGAATTGAGCCAACTCAAAGCGAGGGCCGATAAACTGAAAACCGATGCTGCGAAGTCTCGCGCTGAATCCGATTTGGCTCTGACCGATGAAATAGAGAAGAAGCAGGAGCTCGAGGCCAGCCTGATGAGACTTCAGGATACGCTGGTCGAAAAAGATGAACGGATCGCCGGACTGACGAGCGGCATGTCGACCCTCGAGCGGGAGAGTGCAGACCTGAAAGAGGGGCTGGCCTCTCTAGAGGCAGAATTGGAAAGTAGGCAGAGGGCCGAAGAGTCAAACGAAGCGCTGGCCTCGAGGGCAGTGCCGGAAGTGGATATCGCGAGTCTCGATTTGAGCGAGGCGGAAGAGAATTACGTTACGATTCAGCGCGACTATGCAAGGTATGCCGTTAAAGAGGATCTCGTGCTGAAGCGGTCGGGCGAGACAGGTCTGTTCGAGTCCAGGTTGTATCTCGACGAGTTTCTTAACTCGGAACCCCTGAAATCCACGCTGCCCGGTTTGTGGGAACGTATCGAGCGCTACGATCGGGCCTATAAGCAGGTCGGCCGCGAAGATGCTCTCCAGGACGTCATCAATATCGTCTACGACCTTTCCGAATTCAGGGAATCCACAGAGCGAGCGGCTTTTCTCGACGAAGAAATAGCGCTCAGCATGGAAAACCAGATCAGGGTAGAGCTGTTGGAAGAGCTCAAGCACCTGGTCCGTCGGTAGAGTCGCCGGCACGATACCCATCGCGGCCCGATTTTCTCACAACAGCCACCACAGACCCGCGCTAATGACAACAGATCACAGCAGTTCTCAATTTGAACTTGGCAGTTCACCACGTGCATCATTTTCTTGCGCTTCGCAGGCTAATATTGGGCGAATCGGCGAAGCGTCGCACCGCATGAAAATGCAGACATATATCAAAGTTAAAGGCAGTTCTCAATTTGGCGGAGCCAAATTGAGAACTGCTCAACAGATCAGCAGCATCGTTGACTATTAAAAGCCTGCGGTATATTATAAATTCAGAGTTGGAAATGATTTCAGACAAGCAACTGGCCTTCAAAGGTGATGAAGTCATCAAAATTTTGAACGGAGTATACTCGCTCTTCAAGGAAGGGCAGTTCGAGGAGTCCGTCGCACGGCTAGAGGAAGCTTTGAAGATAGACTACGACTATCCTGGCGTGACTTCCTCGCTTAAATGCGCGACATTCTGGAGGGAAAAGCAGGAGAGACTGGAAGAAATCTCGGGCACCTACGAGAGAGGCGAGTATCTGCTGAGCCAGTGGCGCCACTTCTCTTGCTTTGTGGAGCGAGTGGGTGGAGTGTCTGAAAAATGCCTCTTCAACCTGAAGCAGTATGTCTTCGGCAAGGCGCTGCTCTGTTATAAGCGGCTGTACGACGAGAGCGGGATCTATGACTCCGACGTGTTTCTACACATGGGCAGATGCTACAAGGGCATAGGCGATTACGAAAAGGCTATCGAAAACCTGGAAATCGCCAGCCAGCAAAAGAGCGGTTCGCCGGTCATTGTCGTCGAACTTGCCGACTGCTACTCGCTGATAAACGAGATGCGAGCCAGCAAGGTGTTTTTCCGGGAAGCTTTTTTCATAAATCCCCAGGAAATCGACTTGGGGAATCTTGAGTCCGGCTTTATGCACAGGCTCATAGACAAACTCAAGGGCAAGGGCTTCAACGAGCCCGAGCTAGCGGAGTGGATACCGGTGTACGGCACGATCTATGGTGTTTTCAACATCAAGCGTGAGTTGCGACCCATAGAATTCGGCAAGCTCAAACAGTCGATTTTCAAGTATCAGAACGATATCAGAAAAAAGGGCGAAAAGCCCGGCTTCTTGCTGCCACGGCTGATCAACCACTATTTTTGGCTGATCGATCATTATATCAGCGCCGGCGAAGACAAAGAGAAAATTGAAGAGACGCTGGCAAAGATAAAGAATCTAGATCCCGTGATCTACAAGGAGTACACCCAGTAGTGAAACACGCTGCAAGTAATACAGGAGTTTTGGAATGTCACAGGAGTTGCTGAAAAAAATTAATGAGCTTTTAAATGGAGAAAAATGGACGCGAGCGACGCTGAACAGCTATTCGATCAACAACCTCAAAGAGCTGGATGAAATTGTAGCCGACGTTCACGCAAGCGATCTGGAGGTGGAGGCCCAGGTCCGGGAGGCGTGCGAAGAGCACCTGAAACACTCCAAGAACAGCATCATCGCCCTCTATTTGGCCGGTGTGATATCGCTCAGCAAACAACTGGTCGATGATAGCAATCTCATTATGCTGATAAACATCTTTTCGGATAACCACAAGTGGCAGATTGTCGAATTTCTCTGCAGTCGCATCCTGGAGTTCGGCGAGAACAAATATGCCCTGCGAACTCTGGCCGAATGTTACGACAACAGCAACGAGGACGAAAAAAAACTCGACGTGTGGGAGAGGTTGATACGCGTCGACCACGAAG
>SDBV01003649.1_pt1 | contig 22508 bp, 23 predicted proteins | sample 2277081 | NCBI WGS metagenome assembly SDBV01 (sample SAMN10402039, study PRJNA504765) | marine sediment metagenome | isolation source: marine sediment core GS10_PC15, 223 cmbsf | place: Arctic Ocean: Southern Knipovich Ridge | collected 2010 | reverse complement strand
CGCCAATCCGCACCTGGACACGGATATCGAACTTGGCGACCTGACCATACTCGGCACGTATTACGGCGCCAGTAACGGCGGCGTCGATGCCATCCCCGAGCCGATGACGATGAGCTTGCTGGCTGTGGGTGGGGCCGCATTGCTTCGCCGCCGGTCGAAGATCCGCCGCGGCGGGAAGTAGGCGAGAAGTAGCAGTAACTGCGGCAATCCGCCAGCGGACGTCGCAGAGAGATTTGCGCTATAAGCAGGCGGCGGCCTTGGTTTGGCCGTCGTCTGTTTCTTTGCGCTGAAGTCCGGCGGCGCGGCGAAAACTGTTACGGCCAGGCCCGCTGAGGGGCTAGAATGGCACGGTGAGCGGATCGACGGACAAGGTGCTGGTGGCGATGAGCGGCGGGGTGGATTCTGCCGTGGCGGCGGGGCTGCTGCTGGAGGAAGGCTACGATGTTACCGGCGTGTTCCTATGCCTCAAGTGGGCGCAGGCAGATGCAGTCGGCGATGGGAGGGGAGACAGTTCGCCCAAGGCAGCGCGAGGCCAGGATGTCCCTGCAACATTCGCAGGGGCCCCAACTGCCAATCATGGGCAAGATGCCCATGCCACAACAACGCCGGCCCAGCGGCGCGCGTGTTGCTCGCCGGAGGATGCTGCCGACGCTCGGCGAGTCGCGGCGATGCTGGGCATCGAGCTGATCGCCCTGCCGGTGGCGACGGCGTTCGAGGGGATCATCGACGAGTTTGTCTCCGAGTACGCCAACGGCCGAACGCCCAACCCGTGCGTGCTGTGTAACTCGGTCATCAAGTTCGGGCGACTGTTCGACCTGGCTGATTCGCTGGGCGCGCGGTACCTCGCCACGGGTCATTACGCCCGTATCGGGCAGCGCGGGGGTGAGCCGATTATCTCTCGGGCCACTTGTCGGCGGAAGGACCAATCTTACGCGCTGTTCGGCGTGGGGCGGGCGCGCCTTGGGCGCATCCTCCTGCCGATCGGAGAACTTATCAGCAAGGACGACACCCGCCGACTCGCCCGCCAGATGGGCATCCCCGTCCACGCCAAGCCCGACAGCCAGGAGGTGTGCTTCATACCGGACAATGATTACACCACGCTGCTCGCCCGGCGGGCGCCGCAATCGCTGCAGGCGGGGCAGATCGTTAACTCGGCCGGTGAGGTGCTGGGTGAGCACGACGGCTACGCGCGGTTCACGATCGGTCAGCGTCGCGGCGTACGCGTGGCGGCCGGCGTGCCCATGTACGTGACGGCCATTGACCCAGCCGCCGCCCGCGTGACGATAGGCCCGCGCGAGCAGGTGATGGGCGCCCGCCTGGCGGCGCGGCGAGCCAACTGGCAGGCGGACGTCGGCGAGCAATTCGCAGCCACCGTGCAGATACGCTACAACCACCGCGGCGCGGCGGCGACGGTCCGGCGGACGGGGGGTGACAGCTTCGAGGTGATCTTCGACGAGCCGGTTTTGGCGATAACGCCGGGCCAGGCGGTGGTTGTTTACGATGGGGCGCATATGCTGGGTGGCGGATGGATCGAGCGGGCGAAGTAGGGAGAGTACCTGAGAGATATAGGAGGGACTACCCTGAGAAGTAGGAAAATATTGGCTATTAACCCTTAGCCTACCGGAAAAGCCTTGACCTACAGGCTGTTATGTGGCGAGAATGGGCTAGCTTTGGGTCGTCCGGCGATATGGGAAATGTTCTCTCGTCGGCCGGCTGAGTTCGGGTGGCGTCCGGGCTCGTTTGCGTTCGATGTACTGGCCGATCGCGGCGGGGTTGTATCTTGTGGAAGCTTGGTGAGGAGCTTCCGCATGCAGCGTTGTGCCGGAGTTTGCATCGCCTGCAAATCCGCAGGGCCTTTGTAGCAGGAGTATTGGTATGCCGACCGGCAAAGTTAAGTGGTTCAACAATTCCAAAGGGTTCGGTTTCATCACCACCGAGGATGGCGGCGATGCCTTCGTGCATTACAGCGACATCACGGGCGATGGTTTCAAGACGCTCGAGGAAGGTGACGACGTTCAGTTCGAGCTCGCCGAGAGCGAGAAGGGCTACAAGGCGTTGAATGTTCAGCGAACCGGCGCGGCCCAGCCGTCGGAATGATCTGCGGCGGCCCGCGTGGTGAGGCTGTTTGTGCTAAGTGCGCATTGGCATTTCGATAAATGCCAGTTCGTCGCGCTCGGTGTCCAGCACGGCTATGGCGGGTCGGCGCGGCCCGCGGGGGTCGCTCAGTGAGCCGGGGCAGATGATCCGCACGGAGTCTTGCCGCGCGTCGCTGCGAGTGTGCGTATGGCCATGGCACACGTAGGTGAACTGTCGGCCCGCTACAAGCTCATCCAGCAGGCCCGCGTGGTGCCCGTGCGTGGCGACCAGATGATCCCCGTTGTCCAGCGGCACTTCGATCGACTTTGGGGAAAAGTTTACACCCGCCTTGGCGGCGTGGCGGGCGAGGTCGCGATACCCGTTGTCCGAGTTGCCCGCTACAAGGTAGGTCGGAGCGGCCGCGGCTGCCAGCGCCTTCACCGATTTGCGATTACATATGTCCCCGCAGTGCACGATCGCCTCGCAGTTGCGGTCGGCAAGTGCCGACAGCGCATCGCTGATGGCCTCCGCCTGCCCGTGAGAATCTGAAAGAATACCTATTATCATCGGCCGGGATCGTCCATCGTGGGGCTGGGCCTGCTCGTGGCGGCGGAGTTGCCCGCCAGGCGGTAAACATTGCTTTCTCCGTCGAGCTGGAGGTTGGAAAGGTTCTCGTTTAGCCAGTTACGGAGGCGGCCCCACTGAGCGTAGTTGACGCGATCGTCGTACGTGTCGACGCGATAGGGGTAGTCGACAGTCTCCACGATGATCCCCACGGCCAGCGACGAGTAGGTCGTTCTGTAGGCTTGCGGGGCGTCCGGGCTGCGGGCGTTGTCGATCTTGTCGGCCAAGGCCTGGAGGTACGAGCGGTCGGCGGGGGGGTGGTCCTTGATCTCCTGCGAGCCGAGCAGCATTATGCTGCCGTCGAACATCTGAAACTCGTCGGATGCCGCAAGGGCAGCTGCCAGCTCGTCGGCCAGTTGTCGATGTTCTTCGGGTGTGTTGGGCATGTACAGCATGGAACCCACCAGGTGACGGCAGTCGGCTCGTCGCTGGGCGGTGTCAGGCTGGAGGGCGGCGTAGTTGGACCGCAGCCGGCCCATGCTTGCCGCCAGGTCGTCGGTCAACTGCGCCGACCGGTCGGGCTCGATGGATTCTTCAACGCAGCCGGCCACCAGGCAGGCCAGCAGAATCAGGGCGAGTGACAGTCTCATCGTGAGGCTCCTTCATGTGGCATACTGACAAGGCCGAATGTTCCAGCGAAATCGCCGGCGGGGCAAGACATTTCCGCCGTGGGTGTCATTTTTGGGAGGCGAAGATCGCCTGCAGCACAGCCAGGTCGCCGGCTGTGGTTATTTTTATGTTGCGCGGGCCGCCCGGCACGACGCGGACAGCCTGGCCCGCCCGGCCGACGAGCTCGGCATCGTCATCCGCCTCGTCCGGCTGAGCGTAGGCCCGCTGCAGCAGGTCCGTTGCGAACACCTGTGGTGTTTGGGCCTGCCACAAGTCGTTGCGGTCGACAGCTTCGGAGATCGTCTCATCGCCGGCGACGCGCTTTATCGCCCCGCTGATGGGCCAAGCCAATATGGCTGCCCCGCCGGCCTCTGCGGCGGCGAAGACGGCGTCGATGGAATCTGCCGACGCGCCAGGCCTGACAGCGTCATGAACGCAAACCAGCGTCGCTGCTTCGCTGACCACAGCGAGCGCATTGCGGACCGACTGGCTGCGGCTAAGCCCACCGGTGACCAACGACACGCCGAGGCGCGACAGTTCGTCGGCGAACGTCTGCTCGATGTGCAGGCGGTCGTCGGCGGAGGCCACCAGGATAATCTGACAGACGTCTTCCCGCCCGGCGAAAAGGTCGATCGACCGGAGGAAGACGCACCTGTCGCCGATGAGCTGGAATATTTTATTCTGCTCGCCGCCGAAGCGTCGCCCAGCCCCGCCGGCTGCGATTATCACCGAAATTGCCGCCATGCTCTCACCTGTCAACTCCGAGGCCATGTTACCGCCAGGGGCCCGCTGAGGCAATGGGGCAGTTGGCCCGGCGGGGATTCCGCTTTACAGCGCGGGGCGACGTGACTATTATTCAGCGTTTCATTGACTGGAGTTGGAGCTGTATGTGTCAAAATGAGCGACCAAGCCCATCAATATAACGCCGGTAAGACATGCGCGACTGATTGTGAGTCCTGCTACGGCGACGCGGCGGAACAATCTGCGGCGGGTCCGTTGACAGGCTGGCGGCTTGGCGCGACGGCGGCGGGCGTTTTTCTGTTGCCCCTTGTCGCCGCGATGACCGGAGCGGTGGTCGCGGGGCCCGATCTGCAGTTGGTCGGTTGTGCGGCAGGTATGGCCGTCGGTGCAACTGCGGCAGTGGTGACGGCCCGGATGCTGGGCCGGCGAGCTGAGGAACATGAATGACGACAACGACTGACATGCCCAAGCCTGGCAATTTTGCCGGCGGGGTCCACCCAGCCCAGGGCAAGACTTTCTCGGCCGACATGCCCATAAAGCCCTTCCCCGCGCCCCAGCAGGTCTCCCTGCCGGTACTGCAGCACGTTGGCGCGCCCTGTTCGCCGCTGGACGGTATGGCCAAGGCCAAGCAGGAAGTTTCACTCGGCGACGTGGTAGCTGCCAGCGATGCGTTCGTCTCGGCGCCTATCCACGCCAGCATTTCCGGTGTGACGGCCGCCGGGGGCGTTACCACGCTGCCCAACGGCAGACACGTTCGCACGATTGTCATCAAGGCCGGCGACCAGGAGCAACTCACCGGCGAGGCGATGATCAACGACATACTCGGCGGCGACTGGCCCACCAAGGACATCGAGTCGCTGGCCCCCGCCAAGATCACCGAGGCCGTGCGGGATGCGGGCGTCGTGGGCTTGGGCGGGGCGGCTTTCCCCACGCACGTCAAGCTCACCCGCAACGACGCCAAGCCCATAGACACGCTGCTCGTCAACGGCTGTGAGTGCGAGCCATACCTGACGGCTGACTATCGGCTGATGCTGGAGTTCCCCGCCGCGATCATCGCCGGGGCTTTGCTGGCCGGTCGGGCTGCGGGGGCGGACGAAGTTACGATCGTCGTGGAAGACAACAAACCCATGGCCGTCGACTCGCTCCAGCGGGCGGCGCGGGGGACGCGAGTGAAGGTTGTCTCCCTCCACACCAAGTACCCGATGGGCGGCGAGAAGCAGACTATTCTCGCCACGCTCGGACGTATCGTGCCCACCGGCGGGCTGCCGCTGGACGTTGGTGTTGTGGTCGTCAACGTAGGCACTACCGCGGCGATCGCCCGGGCTGTGCTGCGAGGCAAGCCGCTGACGCACCGCATCATCACGGTGACGGGGGCGGGCATTGTAAATCCTCGCAACTTACTGGCGCCGATCGGCGTCACTTATGGCGATCTGATCGCCCATTGCGGCGGGTTGACCGCATCGGCGGAGCGGGTAATTGCCGGCGGGCCCATGATGGGCTTTGCTTTGGCGGATTTGTCCACGCCGGTTACCAAGGGCACGAGCGGCATTGTCGTATTGACCGGCGAGGATTTGCATGCCGCCGAGGAGACCAGATGCGTGCGGTGCGGCTCGTGTGTGGATGTCTGCCCGCTTAACCTCGTGCCGACTAAGATTGCCCTGGCCGCCCGCCACAAGGACTGGCCTCTCGCCCGCACGTACCACATGGCCGCCTGCATGGAGTGCGGCTGCTGCGCGTACACGTGCCCGGCCCGTATTCCACTGGTGCAACTGATCCGCATGGGCAAGGTGCAGATGCCCAGGGAGTAGACGCTTCAATGGCCCGCATAGGCGAGCGACGGAAAGAACACGATTCATGGCCGACGATAATCAAACTCCTGAGCCGAAAGCCGACTCGCCGACAGAGCCGCCCCCGACCCCTGCGCCGATAACGCATATCGCACCATCGCCGCACGTGGGAGATACCTCGCGCTCCACGCAATGGATGATGCTCGACGTGCTGATAGCCCTCGTGCCGCTGATGATGGTGGCAATCTGGCAGTTCGGGCTCGATGCAATTCGCGTCACGGCGTTGTGTGTCGTTGCTTGCGCGGCCGTCGAGGCGTTGTTCGCAGCGGCCCGTCGCAAGCCGCTGAGTCTGAAAGACGGTTCGGCGATTGTGACCGGCGTGATTCTGGCGATGTCCCTACCGTGGTCCTGCCCGTGGTACGTCGCGGTGATAGGCTCCGCGGCCGCGGTGGCGCTGGGTAAGATGGTATTCGGCGGGTTGGGCCAAAACATGTTCAACCCCGCGATGGTCGGCAGAGCGTTTGTCATGATCTGCTTCGCCACCGCGATGTCCGGGCCGGCCTACGTCGATGAGGATCGGACGGATTTGGACGTAGTTACCCGCGCGTCGCCGATGACTGAGCTTAGAATCACCGCTAAGGCTGGAGAAGACCAACAGGCCCCCGCCGACGAGCAAGCCCTTGCAGCCGCGCCTGTCCTGCCGGCCGAGCCCAACATTGCAGATGCCGAAGATGATCAAGCTGCCGCTGACGCGAGCGACAAGACGGCTCCAACTTCGCTGTGGGCGCTGTTTATCGGCAACACTAACGGTTCGCTGGGCGAGACCAGCGCTATTGCGTGCCTGATCGGCGGGCTGTACTTGCTGATTCGCCGCACAGCCGCCTGGCAGATTCCGCTTGGTGCGGTGTTGGCTGTGGCCGTGATAGCGGGCATAGCCCAACTGGCTGGCGCGCAGATGACCATTGGCCAGCACGTCCTCGGCGGGGCGTTGATGTTCGGTGCATTCTTTATCGCGACCGACCCGGTGAGCAGCCCGTTGACGCCGCGAGGCAGGCTCATTTTCGGCATCGGCTTCGGCGCGTTTGTAATGTTGCTGCGTCTGGCCAGCAGCTATCCCGAGGGCGTCATGTTCGCGGTGTTGCTGATGAACGCCGTCGTGCCGCTGATCAATCGTTGGACAATCCCCACCCCCGTCGGGGGGGCAGTGCCCGAAAGAAAGCCTAGCTAAGGTGCCGCATATGAAGGACTCATACATAGGACAGGCGTGGCTCGTGCTGTTGCTGTCGCTGGCGTTCGGTGGTTTGCTGGCCGGCGTGCAGGCTACGCTGGGCCCGAAAATCGCCAAGAACAAACGCAACGAGACGTACGACCAGATCCCCGCGCTGGTGACGCTGCGAGAATGGCAAGAGCCCCACGACCTTGTCGTTATAGCCGTGGCGGATGCAGCCAAGACTGAAGAAGTGGACGCCAACGGCAAGATTGCTTACAAGGCGTTCTCGGCGGGCGGCAAGCACGTTGGCTGGGTTATCAAGGGCGCGGGGCAGGGCTTTGCCGACAGGATCGAGTTGCTTATAGGCCTGGATACCACCGGCAGTAAGATACTCGGCATGTACGTGCTGGATCAGAAGGAAACGCCCGCCCTCGGCGACAGGATCCGCGAGGCGATGTTCCGAGACCAATTCCAGGGCAAGCTGACTGCCGAGCCGCTGGAAGTCGCCGACGCCGTGACAAGCGCCTCAGCCAAGGAAGTAATAGCGGTGACGGGTGCGACGGTTTCGTCCGAGTCGGTCTGTGAGATCGTCAACAAGGCGGTGGCTGAGTTCAGGCTCTGGCTTGAAACGCAAGACGCCTCGCAGCCGGGCCAGGCCCAGCCGGACCACGCCCATGTGGAGGAGGAATAAGAATGCCAAGTGACGGACCTACTCCTCTCGAGCGATTCATCAACGGCATTCTGCCGGAAAACCCCGTGTATCGTCAGTTGCTGGGCATGTGCCCGACGCTGGCCGTCACGGGCAACATGAAGGCGGCCATGACGATGTCAGCCGCCGTGACGTTCGTGATGATTTGCGCCAACGTGATGACCAGCCTGATTCGCCCGCTGCTCAAGCCGCACCTGCGGATTCTGATCTTCACGCTGACCATCGCGACGTTCGTCACGATAGCCGACCGCGTGCTGGCGGCATACGCTTACCAAATGAGCAAAGAGCTCGGGCCCTACATTCCGCTGATCATCGTCAACTGCATCATCATCTGCCGCTGCGAGGTGTGCGCATCCAAGCAAAGCCCGCTGACGGCGGCGTCCGATGCGGTGGGCCAATCGCTGGGCTTTGCCATCGCCCTGGCCAGCATAGCCAGCCTTCGCGAAATGATTGGCGTCAAAGCCTGGTTCGGCATCAAGCTGTTGACCGTCGACTTCCACTGGCCGTGGGTTTTGCTGGTCGTCATAGCGTGGTTGGCCGTGTTTGTCGCGGCGCTGTGGCTGAGGAAGGCCACGGGCATGCTCCGCAAGGTGTTGTGGGGATTGGCAGCCTGCCCGCTGTTGATTGCCGCTGCCGTGGGCGTGGTGATCGGCTTGGCGACGGGCTCGTGGTTCGGCTGGGACTTAAGCGCGGGCTGGTGGCCCGGGTGGGGCATAATGGTCCTGCCGCCGGGCGCGTTTATTACGCTGGGTGCGCTGCTGGGTATCGTAAATTGGATTGGCGCGGCCCGTGGCGACAAGGCCAAGGGATGTTCGATTTGAGGTGGCTGATATGGAACTTGTAAGCGAAATCATTCTGATCGCCGTCGGAGCGGCCGTCATCAACAATTTCGTGCTGCACTACTTCGTGGGCATCTGTCCGTTTATCGGCGTGTCCCGCCGAGTGGATATGGCCTTCGGCATGGGTTGTGCGGTCACGTTCGTGATATCCATCGCAGCGGTGCTGAGTTGGGTGTTCACCTTCTACATCCTCAGGCCCGGCGCGCCGCTGGCTAGCTGGATATTGCAGGACCCCGAGGCGGACCTGAGCATCCTCAACTACATCGTTTACATCTTCGTGATCGCATCGTCGGTGCAGCTCGTGGAGATGTACGTGCGGAAGTTCTTCCCGAAGCTGTACAAGTCGTTCGGCGTGTTTTTGCCTCTGATTACCACCAACTGTGCGATCTTGTTCGCGTGTTTGGAGATCATGAAGCACGTGTCGATCGGTGGCGGCGGCGGGGCATGGGGCGCAGACGGCGGCGAGATATGGGGCCTGCCGCAGTCGCTTACGCTGGCGTTCGCCGGCGGGATCGGCTTCATGATCGCCATCGTGATCATGGCGGGCCTGCGTGAAGAACTGGACCACTGCGACGTGCCCGAGCCTTTGAGGGGGCCTGGCATAACGCTGCTGGTGGCGGGGATATTGGCCTTGGCGTTCATGGGATTTTCCGGCGTGGATAAGACGCTGGATAAAGTCCTCAAGCCGGACCAGGCCGCCGCCGCGATCGTACAGGCTGACCCAACGGAGTAATTCACTATGACTATCATCCTTCTTGCCGCCGCAACCATGCTGGCCCTGGCCACGTTCATGGGCTATGTGCTGGGCTGGGCGAACAAGGCCTTCCACGTGGACATCGACCCGCGCATCGAGCACGTCGACGAGGCGCTGCCGGGCGTCAACTGCGGCGGGTGCGGATATATCGGCTGCATGGAATACGCCGAGGCGGTCGTCGTCGCCGATGAGGCCGTCGACAAATGCACCGTTGGCGGCGAGAGCGTCGCGGCGATGATTGCCGACATACTCGGCGTCCAGGTCGAGCAGTCCTGGCCCTTCCGCCCGGCTGTGCATTGCGGAGCTACTTACGATGATCGGCTGAACCGTAGCGATTATCGCGGCGAGCAGACGTGTGCGGCGGCGAACATAGTCGCCGGCGTGCAGGCCTGCATATATGGCTGCACGGGCCTGGGCGATTGCGAGCGGTCCTGCCGGTTCGACGCGGTCCACGTCATCGATGGCCTGTCTGTGGTGGACTACGAGAAGTGCGTCGGTTGCGGGGCGTGCAGCAAGGTGTGTCCGCGGAACATCATATCCATGGTGCCCTTCAAGGCTGAGCAGATGCTGATTGTGGCTTGTGCGAACAAGGATTTCGGCAAAGAGGTCAAGGCTGTCTGCAAGGTCGGCTGCCTGGGCTGCAAGGCCTGCACTCGCCACAGCGACCTGTTCACCGTGGAGAACAACCTGCCGACGCTCGACTACGACAAGTACGATCCCGAGGACATGGCGGGCCTGGAGGTCGCGCTGGCCAAGTGCCCGTCCAAGCGGCTGACGATGGTGGGCAAGCCCGCCGACCCGGCCGCCGAACCAGGCCACGGCCCGGTGGTAACCGCAGATTTCAAGACCACCGTCGACGACACGGAGTGGCACGGGTAGGGGTTACGTCGGTCGGCTGAGTGGCGATGGGGGCAAAGACAAGTTCAAAGACCTGCCTGCCGGCAGGCGGGCTCTTCAGGCCAACGGCCTGAAATGTGTGAGCCTGGGGCGCAGCCCTAGGAACGGGGGGCGGAAAGTCCTGAGCCCTGTAGGGGCGAAACGAAGGGGGCGCAGAGGCCGACTGTTTTTCGAAAATCACCCGCCAGATCTCAATCATGCCACCCCTTCAGGGCTCTCGATAATTGTGCCGGGCATACCTAGGGCTTCGCCCTAGGCTGACACATTTGAGCCCTTTGGGCTCTAGAAGTTGTCGAGGTTGCGTGGCGGGCGCTGTCAACTAATCCCACATTGACCGGGCCTTGATGCGTCGTTTGTTGGCCAGGTTGGCGAAGACCATGCCGATCAGCGGGCATATCACCATGGGCGGCGGGATAGTGCGATAGGGCAGTTGGCTCTTGAGTTTTGCGTGGTAGTCGCGTTCTTCCTGTGTGTAGGGCACTACTTCGGTCATCCGCGCCGGCTCGGTGGGAGGGGAGTCATCCTCCGCAACGTCGGTCCCCGCGTCGTCCTGCTGTTCGGGCTGGCTGGCGTTATCGCTGTCCATCGTGGCGTCGGCGCTTTCGCCGGTCTTCGTAGGTATCTCATGCGCCTCAGTTTGCCATTCGCGGTACGCGACATCTTTATCAAGGCGGTTCACCATTCCGGCCCACAGCCAAATGCCTGCTATGGTGCCCAGGATCAGGCCGCGGATGAACCCCTGACGGCCTGTCTTGAGGCGGACAGCGATGAGGATCATCATCAACGAGGCCATGCCCATGGGGATCATCGGGTTACCCCACTCTGCGGCGGGGAAGTACACGACGAAACAGATGCCGATCCCCTGCAGCACGGCAGTGCTGAAGCGGCTGCGGCGTTTTTTTATGCGGCGTGTCTTTCTTGCCATGGTCAGTCGGTGTCGTCCATGTTGGTGTGTCGGGCCAGGAAGCCCGGCGTGGTGATGGCTCGCCAGTCGTCAGCCGAACTGCCGACGATCAACATGGCCTCGACGCCGCTGGGGAGTAGCTCCAGGCCGTCGGGGCCCAGCACGCTCAGGGCGGTCGCCCAGCCGTCGGCGAGGATGGCTGTGGGGGCGATCACCGTCATCGACGGGGCCGCGTCGGCAGGCCAGCCGGTGCGAGGGTCGATGATGTGGCTATATCGCTTGCCATCGATCTTGGCGAATCGTCGGTAGTTGCCGCTCGTGCAGACCGACCCGGCGGACATTTCAAAGAAGGTCTCCAAATGGCCCGAGCCGAACGGGTTGTCCACGCGGAAAATCCACCGCTTGCCATTGGCCTTTTCACCGAAGAATCGCACGTCGCCGCCGGCATCCACCACGCCGGTAGCGCAGCGGGCCTGCTGCATGGCCGCCACCGCCCGGTCTATGCCGTACCCCTTGGCAATGCCGCCAAGGTCAACGCTTACTTCGTCGGTCAGCCGGACCGCGCCGCCTGCGCGCAGCTCAATGTGACGCCAGCCGATCTGCGACCTGGCGAGGTCGATGGCTTCTTGGGTGGGCAGTTGCTTGGTATCGCCCGCGAGCTTCCAAAGTTTGATAAGAGGCCTGACCGTCACGTCGAAGGTGCCGTCGGAGTCGTCGGCCAGTTGCTTCGCCGTCCGCATTACAGCCATGAATTCCGGTGACATCTCCACGAACTGTCCGGCCGGGGCGCTGTTAAAGACCGACAGCTCGGAGTCCGGCTTGTAGCTGCTCATCATCGCTTCGACCTGTCGCAGCGCGTCCTCGCCGGCCAGCAGGGCTTGCGTCAGCGTTTCTTTCTGATCGGCTGAGCCCATGGCCGTCAGAGCGGTCGACGTGCCCATTATCCCATTGTCGCTGAGCCGGCCGACAAGCACGTCGCCATCCTCATGCCAGATAATGGCCGCTGCCCTGCCATCGAGCTCGGCCGCCGGCGGGAAGACAAGCACGCGGATGAGCAGCGCGGCCAGCAAGGCCCCGGCCAGCATCGCCGCGGCTGCGACTTTCGGCATGCGATCTCGTGGCATGCGATCTTCGGTCATGCCGACATCTCCGCTCGGACGGTCGAGTGCATGCCGCCGCGAGGGGTGAACTCGCCGACCACCGACATGCGCCGCGGCGATAGGGCCGCTGCCAGGTCGTCCAGTATGCGATTGACGACGTCCTCGTAGAACACGCCCTCGTTGCGGAAGCTCTGCAGGTAGAACTTCAGGCTCTTGAGCTCGACGCACAGCTTGTCGGGGACGTACTCGACGGTGATCGTGCCGAAATCCGGCTGGCCCGTTTTGGGGCAGACGGAGGTGAACTCCGGCGCGACGTGTTTGACGACGTAGTCGCGGGTGGGGCGGGGATTTTCGAATGTTTCTAACGTTGCCATTTTCTCGTGCTCGCTCCAGTAGATAGCTGGTGTGGCGGTCTTCGGGCCCGCTGCGGGCCGGGCAGATAGGATACCTCGATTGCACGCAAAGAAAAAGGCGTGTAACGTGTGGTCATGAGCAGTTCAGAAAAAGAGCCGGCCGTCGTGCTGCTGTCGGGCGGGCTGGACTCGGCGACGACGCTGGCGATCGCCGTCGACGCGGGGTTCGCTTGCCGGGCGTTGAGTTTCGATTACGGCCAGCGTCACCGGTGCGAGTTGGACGCCGCTGCGCGCGTGGCTGCGGCAGGCGGGGCATGCGAACATCGCACGGTCCGGCTGGACTTGTCAGCCGAGGCGGGCTTTGGGCATAGCGCGCTTACCGACGACATTCCCGTGCCGAAGGATCGCGATGACGATGGGGCTATTCCGCCGACCTACGTACCGGCGCGGAACACGATATTCCTGTCGATCGCCCTGGCTTGCGCCGAGGTGATCGGCTCGTTCGACATTTTCATAGGTGTCAACGCGATAGACTACAGCGGCTATCCGGACTGCCGGGGGGAGTTCATATCGGCTTTTGAGAAGATGGCCAACCTGGCCACCGCAGCAGGCGACGGGGGCGAGAAGAGTTTTACGATCCACACGCCGCTGATCGACATGACCAAGGGGCAGATCATTCGCACGGGCCTGGGGTTGGGCGTGGACTACAGCCTGACGCGCAGTTGTTACGATCCATCGTCGGCGGGATTGGCCTGCGGGCGGTGCGATTCCTGCAGGCTGCGTCTGGCGGGCTTTGCCGAAGCGGACGCCATCGACCCGGTGAAATACGCGGGGGGTTAGGGCATTCTCCGGTACTACGCCGAAAGGCAAGCCTTGAGGAAAGCTCAGAAATCGTCGCGAGCCTATTGGTCGCCGGGGTCTGTTTCGGCGGATTCGACGGGGGCGTCGGCTTCGGTGGCAGCGCCAGCGTCGTCGTCGCAGGGGGCGTTGGGCTTGTCGGGGGATGGGCAGGTGTCTGCTGAGGGGCATGTTTTGCTATCCCCGCACCCACAGCCGCCGCCCTTCATTCGCTTGGACAGCACCATAATACTCAGCGCGATCGCGCCGGCGACTATCACCAGGATTATGATTTGGTCTAAGGTCATAATTAGCTCCGGCTCGCCGGGCGGGGCGTTTGTCAGTCCACTGCGCGAACTCTAACGGAGTGGACCATGCCGCGGCCCAACACCAGGCGGGTCTCTTTGACCAGGATGATAAACGGTCCCGGCCTGCCCTTGTTGAGGATCGTCAGCCTGGCTCCAGGGGTCAGGCCCATTTCCGCCAGGCGGTGCTGCAGCTTCTTTCGCCCGGTGATGGCGGCGAGCTGGACTTCTTCGCCGACAGCTACTGCCGCCAGGGGCATAGCAGGCGGCCCCGGCGGGGGCGTGTTGTCGGACGATGTCATAAGGGGCTCACCGAGTGTTTCTTAATATCAAATATCATTCAAAGGCATCGGCCAGCAGCTTCGCCGCGGCAGGTCCCTGCTTGTTCAGTTGGATCAGGTACCAGCCGGCCAGCACACTCAAAGCCGGCTCATAGCGACTGGGATTAGCCAGTATTTCGCCCAGTCGCTCGGCTGCCCCGTCGTCGCGGAATTTGCCCAACGTTATGGCTGCGTCGTTGGCCAGCTCGACATACGGGCTTGTAAGCATGGGCCTCACCAAGTCGCAGACGGCTGCGTTGTCCGACCGCATCAGGCCGGCGGCGACTGCTCTCGACATAGCATTATATCGCCGGTTGAGCAGTTCCGTGAGGGCTTCCATGGCTTGCGGCGAGCCGTGATCGGCCAGAAGCGCCGTTGCCTGGGCCGCCCGCAGGTGCTCCAAGTCCATCCGAGCGGAGTCGGCCCGGACGGTCGCGATAAAGCTCAGCAGGGCAGGGACGTACAACTCGTTGCTCTGACTGTAGGTGGCTATGTCCTGGGCGGCCTGGTCCAGCATGTAGTCCACTACTACCGGATGGCCCAGCTCCATGGCCGTGAGGGCGATGTCGGCTGCGCTGCTGCCTCCGCCGAGCCGGGCCAGTTCAAAATCCGCAAGGGCGGCCACCACCTCGTTGTCGCTACCGGCCAGTCGCTGGAGGTATTTCGGTGCGTCGTTGCGGGAGGCAAGCACCTTGAGCAATTGCAGCTTCATGCGCATGGACTTGGCCTGGCTGATCGCGTCGGTCAGGTCGTCGGCCACGTCGTTGCCGACGGCGGCGATGGTCCGCCAAGCCTGGATCCTCAGCGGAATGGAGATGCTCTCCATGGCGATAACATCCTGCGCCAACGGGGCGGCGGAGGCGATCTCCAGGTCCGCAACCAGCGCCAGCAGTACGCCCACCACCATCTCTGACAAGTCGTCGGTCTTCAGTTTGGCGGCGAACTGGCGGATCACCGGTAGTTGGTCGACATCGCCGGCGGCCAGCAGCAGGAGCCTGGCGGTGACGGCGATGTTCGCATCGGCAGACTCGATTAGCTTTTCCAAGGTGTTGATGACCGGGCCCGGCGTGTCCTTGGCGATCATCACTCGGGCGGCCGTCAGTTGGACGTTCTCATCGGCGATGGCCAGGGCCTCAACAAATAGGCTGATCGGCACGCCGTCTATCGCCCCAAGTTGGGCAACGGCCTCTGCACGAACAGCCATGACGGGATCGTTGGTCAATCGTTCGGCCAGGACGTCGGCCGCCCCGTCGGCAGCCAGGTCCGCTATGGATATTGTGGCGAATAGGCGAATCTTCTTGTCTTCATTTTGCATCATGGCGGCAAACAAAGGTAGCAGGTCCGCGTCCTTCGTGGTCCGCAGCGCCATCATCGCCATCGCCGATTGCTGGGGGTCCGCCAGGGCCTGCTGCAAGTGTTGCAGGGCGGTCTGGTCGACCTGTGCGCCGGCTGAGGCGGCAACCGTGGCTATCAGCAACATTGCTATGATTGATCTTGATCGGGTCATGTGAGCAGCGTCTCGAAACCGCGGGTTGACTGTCTTGCAAGGCCCCTAGTGTAACGGCTAGGCGGCCGGAGGGAAGCGATCTTTCCCGGCCGGGCTGATTTGTCAGTCGCCCGACGGCGAGTTGGCGTAGTCGGCCTCGGTTGGCTCATCGACGTGGAGTATGAGCATTTCGACGAGCTTGTCGGGCGTGATGGATTCGGCATCGGCGTTGAAGTTAGTGAACAGGCGATGACGCATTACGGGCTTGGCCGATGCGCGAATGTCCTCTGCGGAGATGTTGTATCGCCCGGCCAGTAGTGCGCGGCTCTTGGCGGCCAGCACCAGGTACTGTGCCGCCCGCGGGCCGGCGCCCCAGCTCAGGTAGTCTTTTACGAACTGCGGGGCCGTCTCGTCGGTCGGGCGCGACGCTCGCACGAGATTCACCGCGTAGTCCACCACGTGCTGGCTAACGGGCAGCTTGCGGACGATTCGCTGGAGGGCGATGATGTCCTCGGCGATGAGTATTTGGTCGGGCTCGGCGGCGGTCTCGCTGGTGGTGGTCTTGACGATGTGGCGTTCCTCGTCGCGCGTGGGGTAGTCCACGTTTACCATGAACATGAAGCGGTCGAGCTGAGCTTCGGGCAGGGGGTAGGTGCCTTCCTGCTCGATGGGGTTTTGCGTGGCCAGCACGAAAAACGGCTTGGGTATGTCGTAGTCCTGCCCGCCGGCGGTTACTTGGTGTTCCTGCATGGCCTGCAGGAGGGCGGCTTGTGTTTTCGGCGGCGTGCGATTGATCTCATCAGCCAGCAGGATGTTGGCGAAGATCGGCCCCTTGACGAAGCGGAACTCCCGCTTGCCGGTGGCGCGGTCTTCCTCGATTATGTCCGTGCCGGTGATGTCGGCGGGCATGAGATCGGGCGTGAACTGGATGCGGTTGAACGACATTCTCAGCACCTTGGCCAGCGTGGATATCATCATCGTCTTGGCCAAGCCCGGCACGCCGACCAGCAAGCAGTGCCCGCCACTCAGCAGCGCCTGCAGCAGCAGCTCTATCACCGCGTCCTGCCCGATGATGACCTTGTGCAGCTCGGTGAGCATCAGGCCCTTTGCGTGGGCGAGATTCTCGATGATTTTCACGTCAGCCGGCGTCTGGTCGGGCGCCCCGCCAGCCGTATGATCGTTGGATTCGCTCATCGTTATATCCTGTCTACCTGTGCAGCTTCATCGTGGCTCGCCGTGGCGGGCGTCGCCGTACCGTGGCATGGGCATCTTGCCCATGCGTCGCAGGGCCATCTTGGCCCTGTTGTCTTTCTTCTTCTGTTGCTGTTGTTTCTTCTACGGCATCCAGGAGCAGGATGCTCCTGGGACGCATGGGCAAGATGCCCATGCCACTTCTCCGCGGGCCACCTACCCAACGTCGCAGCGGCGGAAGGCGTCCTTCATCGCCTCGAGGGGATCGCCCGTCGGTGTGAACTCGTGGGCGAGGTAGCCGTCGTAGTCCGTCTCGGCGATCGCCTTGCAGATGGCGGTGTAGTTGAGTTCCTGCGAGTCGTCGATCTCGTGTCGGCCCGGGTTGCCGGCTGTGTGGAAATGGCCGAACCACTCGACGTTGTCGCGGATCGTGCGGATCAGGTCGCCTTCCATGATCGCCATGTGGTAAATGTCATACAGAATTCGCACGTAGTCGCTGGCCACCTGCCGGACGACGTCGACGGCCCAGGCGGTGCGGTCGCACTGGTAGCCGATGTGGTCCACCTTGCTGTTGAGCAGTTCGAGGTTGAGGGTAACGCCCTTGGCCTCGGCGGCGGGGGCGGCGGCTTTGAGGGTGGCGGCGGTGTCGATTATGCCCTGCTCGTCGCTCACGCCTTCGCGCCGGTCGCCGCATATGCAGATCAGGCCCGGCACGTTGAACTCAGCGGCCACGTCGACGGCCCTGGCCAGGCCCGCCACGGCCTGGTCCCGCGTGGCGGGGTCGTTGAGCGGCGCGTCGGTGCCGATGAAGCTCGTCATCCGCAGGCCCAGCTTGTGGGCGAGCTTGCACTGCTTGGGGAACTCCACGTCGTCATAGCCCCACACTTCCACGCCGGCATAGCCGATCTTGGCAGCAGCCTTGGCGACCTGCTCAAAGTCCATCCCAGCCCCGAACATAAAAGTCGGCGCGCTTACAGATTGTTTGATTCGCATCTAATCATCCTTCTTGTGCTCGAAATCTCATTGAACCGTGCGTTGATTGTACCCGTTGCCGTGGCGGTGTCGAGGGGGGAGTGTGGCAATGGCCACGAAGATGGGTGCCGTGGTCCGCCGCAAAGCGGCAACCACGGCGCCCTGGGGTGTCCTATGCCCATCCGCCTCGGCCACCGGCCCGCGTCTCGGCAAATGTACCCATACGTGACAGCGTGACGGGTCTATGCGGAAACTTTTTGGACTCTCGCAAGCAATGAACGTAGCATCGCAGCTACTACTGGCTAGCTGTTCTGAATCCAGAGTACTATGTGCATGCGCGCCGGTCTACGTTGCCGGCGCCTCCTGGCTCAAGAGGGACATTGACTGTTGAACGAAATACACAACAACATCCCTTTCGCGCGTCTTGTGCCTGGCAAGAACGCCCTGAGACGCCTATTCATGATCTCCGCTGCAGCCGTAATCGTGCTAGCTATCGCGGCCGCGCTGATGGAGTACGACAGAAAGAAGCAGGTGGCGAAAGCTGAGTCCCTGCGGGTAGAGCAAGTAGCCAGTGCAACCGTCTACACCTATCCAGGACGACACAAGAAGGTCTTGCGAGTCATAGACGATCCGGCGATGTTGCAGCCACTTGTAGAAGCGATGAACCATCTGGAGGATTACACACCCAACCACCCAAACTACTCTGTAACTTGGTACATCGTGCTGCAACTCAATGACGGCGATCGCGTGCACCTTGAATGTAGGCTAATGTCTTCACCCGACAAGAACGTTTACATGAGCGTCTTCGCGGAGGGACGCCAGTCGGCCACCCTCTACGATTGGCTTATTGAGCATGCTTGGGAGGAAGCAGACGCAGAGGCGCTAGATGCCCTTGGTGGCGCGTATAATTGGTCTGTCTTGCACAGGGCTGCCAAGGGTGGGCACATCGAGATCGCCCGGATACTGCTGGACAAAGGCGCTGATGTCAATTGCATGGGGCAGTTTGGCACGCCTTTGGACTTGGCCATCATGGAGAGCAAGACGCAGATGACCCGCTTCCTTCGCCAGCACGGCGCACTGACGGCCGGGGAACTGGCCGATTGACCGAATCCTGCGATTGCCCCGCTCAGCCTTCCGCCCGCGCCGCCAATAACGTGCGATCAGACATGTCGGTAATGGGTCCCCCTCAAGACCGTGGTTGCGGCTGCGCCGTAAACCACGGTACCCAACGCTCAGTTGTTCATTGCCCGAAGGGCCGCCTATCCGCCCAGCTCCACGCATCTCTTGCGGTAGTGCATGTAGTTTTCCAGTGACACTTCTTCCGGCACGCCGTGGTCGCAGGTTGGGATGTAGCCGCCGCGGGCGCGCATGGGGGGGATTATCCGCTCTAGCATTTCGTCGATGGCGGGCTTGCTGGTGGCTAGGATGCGTTTGTCTATGCCGCCTGTCATTACGAGGTCCGGGTACTTCTTGCCGATGGCTACCACGTCGCAGTCGGAGGCGACCTCGAAGGGGCTCATTACGTCCATGCCGATCGTCTCCTGGTAGATGTCGATGACGCTGGGCGCGTGGCCATCGGTGTCTACCTGCACGAACATGTGACGGCTCTGGTCGATCTGTCGGCTCTTGATATTGCTGACGAGTTGCTGGTAGTAGGGCAGGAGGAACTCTCGCATTATCTCGGGGCTGCAAAGCGGGCCCGTTTTGTAGCAGATGTCCTCCGCCAGGAAGAGTTCGTCGAAGGTGACATGCTGCTGGTGTCGCGCGGTGACGGCGTCGGCCAGCGTGAGCCACTGCTTCATGCAGTCGTGGACGACCTCGGGCATGTCGTACCAGGCGTACATCATGTCCATCGGGCCTATCAGGCTGCGGAGGTACATGTACCCGCCGACGACGAGCTGGCGGACGATCACGCCCTCGGCTGCGTGGCGTTTGCCCTCGGCCACCGAATCCTCAAAGCCTTCCCATCGCTCGGGCGTTTCGGGGTCCATTCGCCACTTGCAGTTGTCCTGCCAGGTGGCCATGTCTTTTACGGGGTGGTCGACGTACTCGGGCATGAAGCTCGGCGGGGCGTCCTTAAACACCAGCACGCCGCGCCCCGCCCAGTCCTGCACCAGTTGATGCTCGCCGCGGTCTTCCAGCACCTTGCTCTCGAAGTGCGGGGTAAAGCCCGCCTCGCACCAGCCCAGGCCGTAGAAGTCGTACAGGCCGGGCGTGTCGTAGTGGAACACTTCGTTGAAGTCAGCCTTGCGGTCCAGCCCCTGCTCGTGCCATCGCTCGATGCAGTAGTAGCCGAACTCGTTCCGCGGCAGGCGTGCGCCGGGGGTGATGGCGTATGCGTCCCGCCAGATGCATGCGCGCTCGGTCATCTGGTCGCGCGGAACCATTGCGTGAATGCCGTCGGCGGGGGTAGCGGCGGGGTCTGTCATTGCGGGGGCCTCGCTTCTTCTAGCTTCTTCTCAATTCCCGCCACGGCGGGCAGGTGAAAAATTAGTGTAATTCGTGGACCATGCTTCTTCTTCTTTTGAATCAGTGCAATCTGTGTAATCAGTGGACCATCTTCTGCCGTCTTCAATTCATCCGCGCGAGCATCAGCGATGCGGTGGTGAAGTATACGACGATTCCCAGCACGTCCATCATGGACGCGATGAACGGGCCTGACGTCACCGCCGGGTCCAGCCCGACGCGCTTGAAGAAGAACGGCAGCATCGCTCCCAGCACGTTTGCCATGGTGACGGCCGTGGCGATGGCGATGGCGACCGACGTTGCGATGCTGTTTATGTCTTCGGGCTCGGCCGCGTGCAGCAACGAGCCGAACAGGTGGGCGGCGGCGTAGCCAAGGGCTGCGAGTATGATGCCGAGCGTCAGCCCGCGCAGCACTTCGCGCAGCAGCACGCGGCGCCAGTCTCGCAGGGCGACTTCCTGAACGGCCAGCCCGCGCAGCATGAGCCCCGCCATTTGCGAACCGGCATTACCCGCCGGCGAGTTGATAAGCGGCATGAAAATCACCAGTGCCGCGAAAAGATGCACGACCTGGAAACTCGTCAGCGCCAGCGTCGTCAGCAACTGCGCCATAAGCAGCATGACAAGCCACGGCAGGCGCTTGACGATCATCGCGCCAAAGCTGGTGGAGAAGTAACTGTACTCCAGCGGGCCCATGCCGGCCATCTTCTGGAAGTCCTCCGTCGTCTCCTCCTCGGCCACGTCCAGCACGTCATCGACGGTGACAATGCCGACCATCGTCTGGCGACTATCGACGACGGGCAGGACGAGCGCGTCGTACTTCTTGACGATCTCGACGGACTGTTCCTGGTCGTCGGTGGCCTGCAGCGCGGGCGGCCTGGGGTCCATAATGTCGGCGACGATTTGGTCGGGCTCAGCCAGGACGATCTGCTCGAGGTCCAACTCGCCGCGCAGTCGCCAGTCGGCGTCGACGACGAAGATGACGTGGAGCGTTTCGGTATCTCGCCCGACCTTGCGAATGTGGGCGAATACTGTTTCGATGGTCCAATCGGCGCGGACGGCGACGTACTCCGGCGTCATCAGTCGGCCGATGCTGTGCTCTGGGTAGGCGAGCAGCCGCTGGGCGATTTCGCGCTCATCGCCGCGGAGCGTGTTGATGAGCTTGCGCGCGACGTCGCCGGGCAGTTCTTCCAGCAGGTAGGTCCGCTCGTCGGGGGCCATGTCGTTGAGAATGGCTGTCAGGTGATCCGAGCCCATCAGGCCGATGAGCGTCTCCTGCTGCTCGGGCTCGAGGTTGCCCAGTGTGTCGGCCGCCAGGTCCCGCGAAAGCAGGCGGAAAACGACGGCGACGTCCTGCCCGTCCATGTCGCTCAGCAGTTCAGCCAGATCGTGGGTTTCGATCTCCCCCGCCCGCGCCTTCAGCGCAGCATAATCCCCAGCCTCGATAAGCCGCTCCAGCTCGCCGCGGGGGTCGGCTGGCGGAATGTCGGACGGTTGAGTCATGGAGGTAGCCGCATTGTGGCCACGGGCGGCCGCTAAGTCAATCCTGCCACGGTGCGCGGGATCGCGATTTGGATGGCCGAGTTGGCGGGCGGATCGTATAATGAGTCCGTGATGCGTGGAAGGCCGCTCCCGCCCATGTGGCGGGGGAGGAAAGTCCGAGCACCGCTGAACCACGGTGGTGGGTAACGCCCACCGGCCTGGCTGGCGACGGTTAGGCCCGGGAAAGTGCCACAGAAAATATACCGCCCTCCGTCGCCAAGGCTATGGAGGGTAAGGGTGAAATGGTGCGGTAAGAGCGCACCGCAGTCGGCGTGAGTCGGCTGGCACGGTAAACCCCACCGGGTGCAAGGCCAAGCAGCGACCATGGCGTGGTTCTGCCAGTGTCGCGGGTAGGCTGCTTCCCGAGCGATCGGGAGAGCTCGTCTGCAAAGGCGAGTCCAGACAAATGGTCTTCGCCGCCGTCGGCCCGCCCAGCCGATAGCGGAACAGAACTCGGCTTACAGCGCATCACGACGGGCATATTTGTAACTGAGCTTGCAACACCGGCGAAAGCTCGGTAAACTGTGCGGCTCAGATGTGCATTCCGCTTGCGGGATGACACGGAGCGTAGCTCAGCTTGGTAGAGCGCTGCGTTCGGGACGCAGAGGCCGCAGGTTCAAATCCTGTCGCTCCGATGATTGACGGCTCTTGTCAGCAGATGGCAAGGGCCGTCTTTAGTTTTGTGTTTTCAGGGGTTTGCTGGCCTGCAGGTCGGCCCGCGTCGCTCGCCGTTGGGGATTTCATCTTGCCAGCGATTGTCCCCCGTTTACCACAATCGCCATAGTCTGG
>SDBV01003648.1_pt1 | contig 22512 bp, 23 predicted proteins | sample 2277081 | NCBI WGS metagenome assembly SDBV01 (sample SAMN10402039, study PRJNA504765) | marine sediment metagenome | isolation source: marine sediment core GS10_PC15, 223 cmbsf | place: Arctic Ocean: Southern Knipovich Ridge | collected 2010 | reverse complement strand
TTTCTCAGATGAATGGCCCGTCCCAGTCTCGGATTACCGAAGCTACCTCAGGCCTGATGAGTTCCTTGGGAGGAGATTCACCTTCCTCAATTAGCCTCCTCATCAGCGTTCCACTGAATTCTAGGTGATCTGATTGATTATGTGGACAGGTGTTAATATTTGCTATTGAGACGCATCTTTTGCAATAGAAAAATGACGGGAACAAGACTGCCTCTATGCCCAAATCAGGGAATTCATTGAAAACCTCTTGAGCCGCAAATGGAGGATAGAACTTACCAACTCCGGCATGATCCCTTCCCACAATGAAATGGGTGCATCCAAAGTTCTTCCTGACTATAGCATGGTGAATCGCCTCTCGGGGCCCTGCGTACCGCATTTCGGTGGGGAGAATTCCGAAGACGACCTTGTGTAATGGGTAGTAGTTGTTTATTAGAGCCTGATATGTCTCCAGGATTACTTCATCTTTGAAGTCCCCCTTCTTCTTCCTCCCAATTACAGGATTAATGAATAGCCCGTCGAACAAATTCAGAGCAGCCTTCTGGAGTCCCTCATGGCCAGAGTGTGGCACATTTCTCGTCTGGAATCCGACCACAGTCTTCCATCCTCTTTCCATGAATCTAGCTCTAGTTTCCTTTGGCGGTATGTAATATGGTGAATTACTCACTGTGCTATTCAGCAATGATATCTTTCCGCCAAGTAGAAAATCTTGCATTTCATTGGTTCTTGCAACGCCGGGATGATTCGTGTCTGCTGTACCATAAACGCTCCTGGAGTGCACATTCCGATCAAGACCAAATATATCCTCTACGTGCAGGATAGCTACAGGCCTGTTTCCGGTATCGGTAATGACTATGTCCTCACCCTCTTTAATATTTGTCAATGAGCTCTTTGCAGCATCTAAAACAATTGGGATTGTCCAAATTTGTCCATTACTTAGCCTCCTGTCTTGAAGTACGGAGAGATAATCATCTCGATTCAGAAATCCTTCAAGAGGTGAAAAGAGGCCGCTAGCTATGTTTTCTATATCTTTCAAAACGCCCGAGTCTACCGCCAGTTTACTAAACTCAGAGAGTGAGCTGAGTGCTTTCTCTCTCTCAATGTCCGAGAGCATTCGATTAACTAAAACCCCGCCGTGAGGAGGGGGAAGCCCCTTTGTCACATTATCATCTACTTGGGCTGATCTTCACAGTCCTATCTAGGATCGTCACGTGCTTCCTAAGATGATGAAGACCTAATTGTTTAGGTTGAACCATACTATCACTATTCCACCTGAATTGGTTGCTCCTGGTCAGACTATGGGTCGAGAAATGGTAAATAAGTATAACGGCGTCTCTATCACCTAGTTGCTTACTTTCTGAGGGAGAAAGAGTAATATCCAATACTAGGCGTCGAAGGTGCGATGAATCGCAATATCATATTTGGTCTAATAATCGTAATTCTCGGGGCGGCTGTCATCCTGGGTGGATTTTTCCTTCTTCCCCGAACAATCACCTATATCCCTCAACCCGGATTGAGGGCTCAGACCCTTATAGACCTCGACCCAAACTCAAATGATATCACCATTAGTGCCGAGGGTATTACGGCCGATAGAAATGGACTCCTATACATAGGTGATAATCAAGGGAGGATTCTACGAATTGATCCTGATAACCCTCGCATCGAAGTGGTAGGTAGGGTTTCGGGTAGCAACGACTCGCCTCCTTCTCTATTGGGGTTAGCTTTTGATCGAGAAGGTAACCTCTATGTAGCTACAGGATCTCAAGGTCAAGTTTGGAAACTCGATGCCAACAGAATTAGCGCCTCAAACCCAGGGGTTGCAACGCTCTATGCAACGGAACTGGGATTTGCCAATGGTATTGCATTTGACAGATTTGGCAGAATGCTTGTCACAGATAGTTTTGGTGGTAATGTATGGACCATAGACACAGCAACAAGAGAGAAGAAGATTTACGCCAGTAACCTGCCTTCCAGAAATGAAGATCTCCCGTTCGGGCCCAATGGAATCGCAATCGGGCCCGACGGCAACATCTATTTCGCCAATACTGGAAATGGTGTAATACATATGATTGAGACCGCAAAGGAAGATGGTCGGGTCCTTGCGGTTTTAATCTGGAGGAGCAATCCGGCTTTGATTGGAGCAGATGGTATTTCGTTTGATGGGGCAGGGAATCTTTGGGTAGCTACTAATGTGAAGAATGCTATCTACGCAATAACGCCTGATAGAGACATTGTCGAGGTATCAGTTAACACTAACGTTGGTCCTCTTGAATTTCCTACGAGTTTGGTCTTCTCTGGTGATACTCTTTATGTAAGTAATACAGATATTGAATTTGGTGCGAATGAAAGCCGAGCCCCAGGTGTGGGTCCCTCGATAGCAAGACTTGAAGTCGGCGTCTCGGGGTTCAGGATACCTGTTTAAGGGCAGCCTATAGCAACACCAATAATTAGCTGTTACCGCTCGTCATCTTTACCGATACCAGAATGAGTAAAGCAGTATGGTACTTTAAGCTCTTTAATTCAATCAAGGCCGTTCAAGAGGTTGATTTCGCCGCTCTTGAGTTGGAGAGCCTTTTTGGTAAGGTCCATAGAGTGAGGAATTTTGTAGATATCCTTGATAATACGATATTTGGAGCCTTCAAGAGCCTGAGGGTTCAAGATCTTCTAGCACATGAACTCCCATATGGGGAATGCCATGGGTTTGTTGGGGAGCAAAATCCGAAGGAAGTTCTCGTACACACGTTGATGAACAGGTTGGCATATGTTCGAGAAATTTTCATTGCATCTTCGACTCCGTTTGGGATTGATGTTGGCATGGAAGGGAAGAACCGCCAGTCATTTCAATCTGGCAAGCATCATATGGTGAGGTACATCACTAACCAATATTTTCTCGAGAAATCTCAGTATATTTCGAAACTTAGTAGGGATGAAAATGAAATAGATCGGAATGTGGAAATACTCTTCAGCTTTTTGGCGACGAAAAGTAATCGGATTCCCGCTAGCTCTTCTCTTGCAGTAGGCAAGAGGCTCGAGGATTATTTCGCGATTCGGGAGGAGCCGTCATTGTATTTGACGCATTATATCCATCCTTACAAAGGTAAATTCCACCCTAAGCTAGTCCGAGCTCTATTGAATTATGCGATACCGAGGAATAATGTTTTGGTGTTGGATAACTTCGCTGGTTCTGGTACCCTTCTACTAGAAGCTTGTTGGCTTGGTCTGAACTCTGTCGGCACCGACATTAATCCCCTCTCAGCATTAACAAGTGTCGTAAAATGTGATTCGCTGACCTTGAATCCTAAGAAGCTCAAAAATGCAATCGAGATGTATATCAAAAAACTCGAGGACTCGGAATATTTGTATGTTGATGGTTCTGATGGATTGGAACCGAGAGCTCACCGTCGAAACAATATTGTTGAGGAACTCAATGACCTCCCCAAAGCGATTACCAAAACCCTCACGCCTTCAATTATCCAAAACATTATACGAGCTCGGGAGACTATCCGTGACACCGCCAAGGGTCAGATTGCGAATTTCATCCTTATTGGTCTTGCCGGGGCGATTAGCGATCTCGTAAGGCGAAAGGAGGGAGACTTTCTCGGAGTTCTTCGAGGAAGACTCATGCATCTCTACCTAAGAGTCTACCTCTTTGACAGATTAAATGATGTACTAAAGATTAGTCTTGGGAAATCAAAGACATATCAGATGGATTGCAGGGAAATGAAAAGGATTCGCACAGAAACTATCGATGTAATAATCAATTCTCCTCCGTATAGTACGGCGCTCGACTATGTACGAAATGATTTGCCCCAGTTGACGTTGCTGAGATTAACAGATCTTGCCAATCTAGAGTCGAACATGATTGGCAATCCCAACTTCAAAGTTTATCCGGATAGCATTCTGCAAGAAATGACAGAAGATAACCCAACTTATTCTCTTCTTCCAAACGAAGGAAAGATACTCCTAGAGGAACTCGTGGAGGGAGGGAGGCGTAAGGAAGCTATTCGGTCGTATCGATTCTTCGTCGACATGCAAGCAGTTATTGGAGAAATGTATCGCGTACTAAAGCCAGGATGCAAGTGCGTGATGATAGTCGGAAACAATCATTTCAAGGTCGCGAGTGGAAACTACATTGAAATTAGAAATGATCAAGTTATCACAAGTCTAGCCAAGAGTACAGGCTTCAAAGAGGATATGGTAATTAGAAGAGATTTGGAAAAGAGCTTGACAGGTATGATTCGAACGGAATCAGTAATAATCTTGCACAAGTAATTCACATTCATGCAGGTCCAAGCTAACCCACTGTACTAACGGTATGAAGAAAACTCTATCCGAATGCCTAGAAGAACCCGGCTACATATTCTAGGGGGCCTCCTGAGCTAATCATTCCCGAGGTAACGGAGAGGATTATCAGCGCTAAGGAGCTACACCTCGGACTCTTTCTGAGTTATCAAAACCCTCCTTGGATAGGGTATCTCAATTCCTGCCTTGACTAGCTCTTCCTTCATATTGGCCAGCATCCTGCTCTTTGTGACGAATAGGCCCCCGGCAAGGGTGGTGTCAAAAAAGACCTTCGCCTGCATGTCAACGGAAGAGTCTCCGAACTTGTGGACGACGACCTCGACTGATGCATAGTAGCCCTGCCCCTTGATACCCTCTTTTACCGCAGCCGGATCATTCTCCAGTGTCTCGGTCATGATCTTGATAGCCTTTGCCACGTCTGACTCATAAGAGATACTGACTGAAAGAAAGTATCTTCTCAGTCGATGAGCCGAGTAATTTACAATCGATTCTCTGTTAAGGCTAGAATTAGGAATGTTTATTGGTGTATTGTCAGGTCCCACAAGCGTTACAGACCTGAAACTAATCGACTTGACGAATCCGACAAGATTTTGTCCCTTAAGATGTATCCAATCTCCCACCTTAAACGGCCTATCGATCATAAGGGAAACACCGCTGAAGAGATTCCCCAGAGTGTCTTGTGCAGCAAATCCAATCACGATGCCGGCGAAACCTGCGCCGACCAGAAGACCTTGGACCGCACCAGTTAATCCGAATATGGCAAGAGTCACCAGAGTTGCAATAGCGTAAATACCATATGTGAGAAGGCGGTGTACTAATACGCTAAGATCGTGTGGAACGACCCTAATCTTTTCTATTAGCTTGGTATATATTTCATTCATGTTCCTAGCGACGAAGATCGAAACTATCCAGAGGATTGCTACCTGAGTTAAACGGGAAATGAAGATATTTGTCTCTTGAATTTGTACCCAAACAGTAGGTAGATCGAGTATCAAGATTACTACTACGCTTGCCACTATGTAGGTTCCATAGCTTTCTAGTTTGCTAACTAAGAACATCCTCGCTTCCTCCTTTCTTACGGTTTCGCCTTGCCGTCGACTAATCAGTTGAGATATGGACCAAGCAGCAGCGATTACAAATGCTGACACTAGTACTCTGCTTATGAGATCGTTCAAGCCGGGGATAGGGATTAGTCCCATTCTATGAACCGTCGAAAGTTCCTATGGTATATTTAGTATTCGAAGGAGCTTTTTCGACTCTATCTCGACCCAGAAAGAAGGAGTCTTCGTTCTGCACTGGCAACTATTCGCCTTGTTCTGATTACTGCATCAGGATTTACGCTTATGCTGTCAATTCCTTCTTTAACCAGGAGCTCAGCGAAGTCTGGATGGGTGGAAGGAGCCTGGCCACAGATAGATATTGTAATCCCTTTTGTTCGTGCAGCTGAAATAAGTTTACGAATGGCGGCCAAGACGGCAGGGTCTCTTTCATCGAAATACCCAAGATCTGCCAATAATTCTGAATCTCTGTCTACTCCGAGTATGAGTTGCGTCAGGTCATTGCTGCCGATTGAGAAGCCATCACAAAGGTCAGCAAACTCCTCGGCGAGCAGTACCATGCTCGGGACCTCAGCCATTAGCCATATTTTGAAATCACTCCCTCTCTCCAAGCCCTCCTCGCTCATTATCTCTAACGCCCTCTCAACCTCCCATATCGTTCTCGCAAAGGGGAGCATCACCCAGACATTGTTAAGACCGCTATCCCTGATGCTTCTTATCGCCTTACATTCCAATCTGAATGCAGGTTCGTACTTTCCACTAACATATCGCGAAATACCTCTCCATCCTAACATAGGGTTTGATTCGGCCACCTCGTATTTCTCACCACCCTTGAGCGATCTATATTCATTGGTCTTGAAATCGCTGAACCTGACCACAACCGGCCTAGGATAGATCGTTCTTGCTACTTTTGATATTCCATCTATTATTCCACGTATGAAGACGCTTTCTCGCCCCTCCTCGATTAATGCTAGTGGATGTTCTCCAACACTTTCTGCTATTAGGAACTCTATCCGCATCAGGCCTATTCCATCAAATGGGAGACCCTTGTACGCATCCATCATATCTGGCTGCCCCAAGTTCATGTAGATTGTTGTTCCAGTTATCGGCCACGATTGACTTTCATATACCTCCCCTTGTCCTGTCTTTTTGTCTTCGATAGTCTCGACAAGACCTTTGTAGAGGTGACCTGTGCTTCCATCTACAGTAATTTCTTGACCTGCCTCTAAGAGCGTCGTTGCACCCCTTGCGCCTACAACACATGGTATGCCCAGCTCTCTCGAGACAATTGCGGCATGCGCGGTGATTCCCCCTGATTCAGTTACTATGGCAGATGACTTCTTCATCACGGGAACCCAATCCGGAGTCGTCATTTCAGTGACCAATATTTGTCTATCCTGAAATCCTCCCGCCTCCTTGATGCTTTTGATTATGTTGACCGATCCTTTCCCTATACCAGGTGACGCTCCGATTCCTTTCAACAACAATTCAGGTTCCTGACCTTGAGTTGGGCTCAATGTTTTGGAAAGCGAATGAACGGTCTCTGGTCTTGCCTGAACAAGGAAAATCTCCCCGGTATCCTTCTCGACGACCCACTCAATATCCATGGGTTTTTGGTAATGTTGCTCCACTTTCAGCGCGTGTTTGGCCAGCTCCAGAACTTGTGCATCTGTGAGCGAAGGGACATGTTTCATGTTGTCCGGAACAGGGACTTCTACGGAGGAATCTCCTTGATGCTTGTCTCCACGAACCGTCATCATGTTCTTAGTAGCCACATGGCTCTTCACAATGGTTAGGTCCGACTTCCTGACCGTGAATGAATCTGGCTCAACTCTGCCTTGCACCAAGGACTCACCCGCTCCCCAAGCTCCTTCTATGTAGATTACGTCTAAATTCCCATCGACCGGATTGAGGGTAAACATAACTCCTGCAGACTCTGGAGTAACCATCCGTTGAACTCCAATGCTTATCTGAACTGAGAAATGATCGAAGCCTTTCTCGGTTCTATATGCGATCGCTCGCGCCGAAAAGAGTGAGCTAAACACGCGCCGTATAGAGTAAAGAACGTTCTCTATCCCTCGAACAAATAGGAAAGAGTCCATCTGGCCAGCAAAACTGGCAGATGGGAGATCTTCAGCCGTAGCACTGCTCCTTACGGCAACTTCCGGCTCAGCACCAACCTCCGAGGCCAGTTTCTTGTATTCTCTTCGAACTCCTTCAATAACATCCTGAGATAGTTCTGTGGTCTCAATCCGTTCTCTGATGTCTGCACTCCCGGTCTGGAGACTCTGTATGTTGCTCGAATCGATTGAACTTAAGATGTTAGCGATCTCTTCCTTGAGGGCATGAGTCTCCAACAATCTAGAATACGCCATTGTTGTGACAGCGAATCCTGCGGGTACAGAAACACCAACTTCAATCAACTCTCCAAGATTGGCGTTCTTACCTCCTACTAAGGACGCATCCTTAAGCCTAACATCTCTCAGATCGGCTAGGAGTGCTTGTTCCATGGTATTGCACGATGGACAAGACCGTGACTAGGAGAAAAGCCTATCTTGAGGCAGAAAACCGAGACTAAACGGGATCGATTAGCCTTCAGACTTCCCGGCACATTTGATAGCTTACTAGTAAGCCCAAACCCAAACTCCAAACCATTTTCTTCTGCTCTTACCTAAGATCGTTAATGAGCGCGTCTTTCCTAGAGAACTGTCCTACGATTTCCGTCCCTCTGGCAGTGAGGTGAAAATCGTACCTTGCTACCCATTCCTGATTTGTGTTCAGGATGTCGAATTGAAAGGGTTCTATGCGCGCTACGGTCATTGAGTCTCAGAAGTCTTTGCCGAGATCTTGGACCGGATTTTCAGGACCGTCGTTAGACTGAGACTTCTTTCAGCACATCGACTATCTTGGGACATATATTCATAGGGCTGAATCTAAGGCTTCTTCTGGCCAACTCAGCTGAAACTCTTTTCCTTTCTGACTCATTCTCGATGAAATACGATAGCTTGTCCAGCATCTCATCTTCATCTCCATAGAGGACTTGTTCATATCCATCTGTTACCTCGGGATAGCTACACCTGTTGGGTAAAATGCAACAGTTATGGGTGTACATAGCTTCAAGTGTCGATATTCCTAAGGTTTCGTGAGTTGCCGTAGAGACCTGTATGTCCGAACGCCAGAGAGTGGAGTAGTATTCTGAGAGTGGCATTGTGTTTCCTACGGTCACTCTGTCAGGATATTGTTTTGCCAAAGTCTGGAGTAGTGATAATGTCCCCTGGTCGGTATTTCTCTCGGGACCCCTCGTAAATGTGATGAGCAAATCATTATACTTCTTGAGCAAATTCGAACAGATCTTTAGAAACGAGAAAGGATTCTTGCTGGGGAGCAATGTGTGATTGAAGATGATAGATGTCCCTTCAAACCCCTTGTCGGCTTTATGATTATCCAGTAGCTCTGTGTTAAGAGGAAGCCCGACTACTCTTATCTTTGCATCTAACTTCTTTGCTATATTTTTACTCAATTTGGAAACATTGTTAACCACCACGTCACGAAAGTATCGAGAGACAACAAGCACTCTATCAGCGCAGAGAAGATTCCCTAGATCAGACATGGAATGGTCAGGGTAGTACAGAGATCTGAACGTGTCTGTAGGATCCCAGTGTGACCCGAGAGAATATGCTACTAAAGGGGTTCTTAGCTCGAGGTCTGCTAATATCCTCTTTACGTCGGAAGGAAATTGTTGAAAGGCGTGGAAGATCATGACAGCGTCATATTCCTTTTGCCTCACCTCGTCGATTAACCACTCATAAGAGCGGTAAATCCATCTAAGACGTCGGACCTCGACGTTTTCATCGGGATTGTGAGTCTTGTCATCATAGGAGGTAAGATTTACTCCTAGTTTCGGAAGGTACTTTGCGAAGACGTCACTTGTTGAATGACCGTATCCCACCGCATCGCTTGCCTTGTATGATTCAGAGGCTGTCACGAATCCGGGGAGATAGATTACATTCATTCGTAAATAATCCTGGGGATGAACCTGAATAGATATGGGCCCATTCCGAAGTCAGAAGGAAATTCGTTCGGGTCTTTGTGGAGTCTCTTCAGACTGTAAAGATACACGTGACGAGTCTGGGGAGATCTGATGACAGATAGATACTCTTCGAGATAAGAAGCCCCTAACAAGTGCTAATTCGTTAGATCTGAGGTAATTTAAAGGGAGTTTACCCAGAAGAAAAGCCTATCTGTTTTATATCTCAATCTGACGCGGGATCGGACAAATGGCTTATAGATTCGCCAAGGTCCTCCCTTAGGCTGAAGGCGATTCTTCTCTTCCCTTCCGTCCTACGTAGTTGTGAGCTAACTATCTCCAGCTTTTCCAACACGTCCATATGGTCCATCACGGTAGAGTATGCACTCCCTACTTTCCCAGAAATTTCCTCCGCAGTCATCTCTGCCTCGGAAAGAGCCTGTAAGATTTTGACCCTTGTATCGCAAGGAGTGACTATGAGCATTTTGTTAATTTTTATGATGCAAAAACGCCCAAGCCTCGTCGATACCTCCTTGATCGTAAGATTGGACATGATGAATCTGAGGATGAGAAGGTTATTAGATGTTACGGGCCTATCCCATAAATTCGGCTTTCGACCCGAACAGCAAGTTGGCGCGATTTTTTTCTCTTGGTTCAATCCTAAAATACTTAATTTGTGAATATGTCTAGATGAATCGTCCTCTGCTCCTGTGGGGGGTTGTGACGCTTATCTTTGGGATGATTTTTTATTTCCTCCTCTTTGAACTCCAATTTGAGACTTTTAGAGAGGATCTCGAACCATGGCGCTTATTCGCTATCACATTGACAATCGCGGGAGGAATAGCATCCTTAGGAGGGCTTATGTCACGGCGACTGACATTCTTAGTACGTAGGTAGAATACTATGGAAAACGTTACTGAGGAAAAAAAGGCCAGAATTGCTTCAGAGAAAGCCGTGAAATATTTCTTCTTCCTCGCGCTCCTTAATGCCATTGCTGCAGTAGCATTTACTGTGCCTATCCTATTACCACAGTTGGAGTTTCCTATCCTCTTGACAGAATGGCCTGGGATCTACATAGTCATCGCATATACCTCCTTCATTGTCGCTGGCGTTCTGGGGATGGTTGCATGGTCATCGGGCTACTACTTAATGTGGAGAGTCTTTGGAGTATCTACAACCAGCAGAGGTCTCATAACAGCTCAGATACTGCTCACTCAAGCTGGAATATACGCACTTACGATCTTCATGTATTGGGGGGGGTACGTGGGAGCTCATGCCTCCCATGAAGGCATCGCCATCTTCATTGTAGGCCAACTAATGGAATTTTCCGTTATTCCGAGTGGTTTGGGGATTGTATTACTACTTCTGGGAACTATGACTGGTCTCCTTAATATCTTGCTCATGCTAAGGAAATAGTTGAAGGTCAGTATCGTCGCGACTTCTTCACAACAAAGAGCGGTTAGCTCTTCGTTCAGTCTGGGGCGGCGATTACCTCATCCCCCCTATTCTTCCGTCACCCTTAGATTTAGCCTTTCTTCCCCTCCTGAGCCCTTTTAGAGAACCTGATACTACGATGACTTCCATTCCCTTGCCTTCTAGGGCTTCGACTACATTTGACAGGGAGTTGTGAGATGTGAGCAGAATCATCTCCCCCCTTTCTAATCTCATTATCTTGACTTTGTGACCCTTCAGATGGAATCTTCTAGGATCTAACGAGCTCTGCCCCTCCAACCGTATCTGAATGTATCGTTTCCTAAAGATGTGCACTCAAGCTCATTCCAAAAGGAGTCTCTGGCACGCTAGAACAATAAATCCTCTGCCTCTGCTTGAGCTATTGATCTTGACCTTGATTCTTATAGGATCTTTCGCACCAAGAATCAATTTTCCTAGTATGAGTTCCTGTTTGTCTAGTCTTAGATAGAGATTACCGTCCGCATCAAGATGGCTATCTACCTCTTTCGCCAGAATCACTCTCTCACCTATTCCTAATCCTCTAACGATGTTCTTAACTAGGGCTTCCGACTCTGCATGACCAAGATGGACCTTCGTGATCTGAATTGGGTTTCCGAAATGACCGTCCCCTTTCTTTTGTTCGAACATTTCCATCGGAACGTCTAATCTCATGGAAATACCTTCCAGAAGCTTCTTACCATCTTCAGTTGCGTGGATGAAGAAACTAATCTCTGCTCGCCGAAATGTCAATTCCTGATTCGATTGTCTAGCCCCCACAAGTCTGCTAGATAGGATATTATTCATAAAGTTGCGCCTTCAATCAGGAATTGTGAATTCAGGGAGTTGAAATCCAAATTTCTGTCTTTGGGGATAGAGTCAACTGCACATACGTTTGGTGCATCAATTGTAAGCTCTGATGGAAAAATTCTTGCCGATGTCAAGGATGTCTACAAACCCGCAACAGGGTCAGGAATACACCCAAGGGAGGCATCGAGGCACCACTCAAATGTAGCTCATGTGGTCATAAGAGACGCATTAGAGAAAGGGAACATAAAATCTAGCGAAATTGAGATTATCTCTTATTCTGCCGGACCGGGTCTGGGGCCATGTCTGAGAGTCGGCGCAACCGTAGCCCGGACTCTTGCCCTTCATCTGAAGAGACCCTTAGTTCCCGTTAACCATGCTATCGGTCATATCGAACTCGGATGTCTGACAACAGGGAGCCTGGATCCCGTTACCCTACTCGTATCGGGAGGGCACACAATGATAACCGCTTATAACGCTGGAAAGTGGAGGGCGTTTGGAGAGACATTAGATATCACTGCCGGGCAACTCCTCGATCAATTAGGGAGACATGCTGGGTACTCTTCCCCTGCAGGAGCAGTTATCGAAAAACTTGCAAGTGGGTCCTCTCGATATCTGAAACTCCCGTACTCCGTTAAGGGAAATGATGTCTCACTCTCTGGAATCTTGACTGCCTCCAAGAGGCTGTTAGATCAGGGCGAGGGAATTAGAGACGTGTGCTTTTCGGTTCAAGAGACCGCCTTTGCCATGCTTACAGAGGTTACTGAGAGAGCCGTAGCTTTCCTGGAAAAGCCTGAAATCTTGCTTACTGGAGGAGTAGCCGCTAATACGAGGTTGACGGAAATGCTGAAGAGTATGTCTGAAGAGCGCAGAGTCACATTCAGGGTGATACCGAGGAACTATGCAGGTGATTGCGGCGCACAAATAGCATGGGTCGGAGCTCTGGCGTTTCGTTCAGGTGTTCAGGTTCCTGTCGGAAGTAGTTGGGTGAAACAGTCTTGGAGGTTTGACGGTGTAGAAGTACCTTGGAGAATCGTAAACTAGTAAAAAGAGGTGCGGAGGCCAATCTCTATTCGACTGAATGGTTTGGAAGGCCAGCAATCTCAAAAGTAAGAATTAAGAAAAGCTACAGACGAAAGGAGCTTGATGATTGGATTCGATCGCATAGGACACTGAGAGAAGCTCGTTTAATGTCAAAGGCTAGATCAAACGGGGTCTCAACCCCGATAATATTTTTCGTTGACCCATTGCATGGGGAGATAATTATGGAGGAAATCTTAGGGACGAGGCTAAAGGAGGTAATGGAAACTATCAACAATACAGAGCTTAAACGTACATTTTCAGGAATAGGGTCAATGATTGGACACCTCCATGAAGATGGTATTATTCATGGGGACTTGACTACGTCAAATATGATTATACTTGATGGGACAGTATATCTTATTGACTTCGGCCTCTCGATTCAGAGTCAAAGGCTCGAAGATAAGGGAATGGATCTGAGGCTTTTAAAGGGAGTTCTTTCTAGTGCTCATAGCCGGGTATTCAACCAAGCCTACAAGTTCTTTATCGGAGGATATCGCACGATTACAGGATCGAAGGCCACTGAGCACGTCCTTCAGGTTGTTGGACAGATTGAAAGGAGAGGGAGATATGCCCGGGTTGACTAGTTTCATACTTCACCTTGCCTCAAGCAGTATGAACAAGTATGATGAAATGAGGTCGATAATGGAAGTCCACAATATTGATCTCCGAATAGCGAATATTAAGGGCGAAGAGATTCAAACCTTCAGTGTCCTGAAGGTGGCTGAACGGGCCGCAGAAACCGTCGCGCAGAATTTTCAGTCTCCACTAATTGTCGAAGATACAGGCCTTTATGTGCACTCCCTCTATGGTTTTCCTGCCTCGTATGCTTCTTTCGTATATGGTACGTTAGGTCCAGGCGGCATCCTGAAATTACTCGAAGGCAGAGAGGATATGACTGCAGAATTTCACTCTGCGATAGTCTATGCAGAAGGAGGTAAGATTCTGAAGAGATTTGTGGGCATTTCGGAGGGAAAGATCTCAAAGGAAATTAGAGGAAGCCAGGGGTTTGGCTTCGATCCGATTTTCATTCCGGAGGGTAGCGAGAGGACCTTTGCTGAAATGACCAGAACAGAGAAGAACTTGATATCACACAGATCAAAATCAAGTAAGATCCTGGCAGAATGGATATCAGGCCGACGCGCTCGATAGGCGCAACATTTATGTCAGGTGCAACGGAGAGGATTGCCTACTGGTATAAGATGACTAGAATTCATTCTCATAGCCGCGGTAAGTCACAATCGTTTCGCCCGACTTCCCGGACCACTCCCAGCTGGCTGACATATAGTCCTGATGAACTCACGGCGCTAATTATGAAGCTCTCCAAAGAGGGTCTTGGGCCTAGTCTAATCGGCCTATCTTTGAGAGATCAGTATAGTATTCCCTCCGTACGTGGTATTTTGGGTAAGAGCCTGAATTCAATTCTCAAGGAAAACAATCTGGAAATGGCTACCCCTGAAGATCTTGATCACCTCGTTAGAAGAGCCGCAATCCTCCATAATCACCTCCGAACGCATCACGGCGATCGGAAAAACGTCCGGTCCCTGGAGCTTTTGGAAGCCAAGATTCATAGACTATCAAAGTATTACAAGAGAGAAGGCACCATTCCAGATAGTTGGAAGTACTCCGCAGTGGTAGCCCAGTTAACATAGAGTTACCGCTCGAGGCCCTTGATCGAGGTGAGCAATGGGCAACTTAGAGGGGCTAACGGATAGAGCCCGTGAGATAGGAGGCGAGCTTATTCAGAAAGTCAGCGAAGGGAGGAATCCCATTATTTTGGGACGGTTGGCAACTGATGGGATGTGCGCTGCGAGCTTACTCGCAAAAGCTGTACAAAGAAAAAAGGGGAAGCCTATAGTAAGGATTGTTCCTAGTATAGATGACAAAATCATCGACGATTTGTGGAAGAACGGTCATGATTGGATGCTCTTCTGCGAGCTTGGTGCCGGGATGGTTCACAAATTAAAAGAGGTTCTAAATGAAAACTGGCTAATAATCGACCATAATCAATATTCCAGCGATGAATTAGGTGTAGGGAATGTCTTCAACTCTCTCCAATTCGGCTACAACGGAGGCTCGGAGGTGTGCGCGACTACTATGGCTTACCTCTTGTCGCTTGCCATGGACAGATCAAACGTTGATCTTGCATGGCTCTCTGTTCTTGCTTCATTAGCGGTGAGGCACGATATAGGAGATAGGAGATCTTTGTTGGGGCTCAACAAGATCGCGTTGGACGACGCGATTTCGACGAAAGCAATCGTATTATCAAATGATTTGCTCCTCTTTGGAAGAGAAACCAGACCTTTGCATCAAGCAATTTCATCCACTATTAATCCCTATATACCGAGTCTATCTGGAAATGAAGATGCGTCCCTGGCGACACTAGTCTCCTCCGGAATTGACGTGAAAGTTGAAGATCGATGGAGAACTCTAGCAGACCTAGACGAAGACGATAAGAAGAAATTAGTTCAAGCTATTGTGCCATTCCTGACACCTTCAGAGAATGCTGATGAAGCCCTGGACGAGGTCCTTGGGAGTGTATATACTCTCGTGAGAGAGGATGAGCATTCATCACTCAGAGATGGAAGAGAGTTTAGCGCGCTTCTGGACGCCTGTGTTGGAATGGGTTCTGCTGGGATTGGAGTCTCCATATGTCTTGGGGATAGAGATCAAGCTTTGCTAGAAGGAGAAAGGCTACTTGTCTCCTACAGACAGAGAGTAAACCGCTATGTCAGGACTCTGTTGAATGATGATGCCAGAATAATGGAATCTAGCAAGTCATTCCTCGTTTCTGGGGATGGCTTGGTAGACGAAAATATGCTAGGTCACATTGCTTCAATACTCAGCAGTCTTTCCAGGTTTCGAGGGAAGGTCCTACTTCTTAGGAGCAGCACTCTGAGCGGTGAAGCTAGGTTTTCTGCTAGGAAGACGCCTCAGTATGAGAGTTCAGTGAATCTCGGGGAGATGATGCTTGAAAGTAGCACGGAGCTAAGAGGTAGCGGCGGAGGGAACGATTCTTCAGCTGGTGCCCGAATTCCCATGCCCAAATCAGAGTCTTTTTTGAGGTTGGTCAACTCAAGGTTATGACTTCGAAATGGAAAAATGGTGTCGAGATTACAGTCAATCTCGAATTTGATACACCCGAAAAGGCAAGACTCGTAGAGAAATCGCTAAGGCCCGACAATCGAGACATTCCATCGGGTTTGTCGATTAGACAGTATGCGAAGCGACATACATTGAAAATAATCTTCAACTCAAAAAAAGAGGGGGTCGAAACTCTCCTTGCCACGTTGGATGAAGTACTTGCGTTTGCAGATGCGTCGATCAGTACACTCGCGGAGGTCTGACCCGCATGATAGACCTAAAGATTCTTAGAGAAAATCCTGAGGTAATATCCCAAATGTTGAAGCAGAGGAATCTAAACATCCCACTTGATAGACTATTGTCTCTAGACACTGAGAGACGGAGTATCTTAACACGTAATCAAAAGCTAAAGACTAGGAAGAATAAGGCATCACAGAAAATTGCGAATGGCCGAAAAAATGGCGATGATATCTCACCGGTGCTCGAAGAAATGAGGCGAGTTTCTCAGGAGATCTTTGAAGGCAACGAGAAGGCTAAGAGAGTTGAAGAGGAGCTTTATTCAGAGTTTAGAAATGTTCCGAATCTTGTCCACCCCTCCGTACCGATTGGGGTTGATTCATCATCAAATGTTGAGCTATTCAGATCGGTGACTTCTGACGTGATTTCTGGCCGGAAGGATCATATTTCTCTCGCTGAGAATTTGAATCTTATTGATCTTAAGCGGGCCGCAAAGGTCGCCGGATCGAGGTTTTATTTCCTTAGATCCGAACTTGTGAGGTTGAATTATGCTCTCATACTCGTTGCGCTGGATTTCATTTCCACAAAGGGCTACACTCCAATTCAGCCACCCTACCTTCTCAATAAGGAGGCCACCAGCGGAGCGGTAATATTATCAGACTTTGAAGACATGATTTACAAGATAGAAGGAGAGGATCTCTACCTGATTGCAACGTCCGAACATCCATTAGTAGCGATGCATCTTAACGAAATCTTTGGGCATGCCGAACTTCCGAAGAGATATGCGGGTGTTAGTCCCTGTTTTAGGAAGGAAGCTGGCGCCCATGGTAGAGATACCAAGGGCATCTTTAGAGTACATCAGTTCGAGAAAGTAGAATTGTTTGTCTTTTCCAGCCCGGAGGACTCCTGGAGAGAACATGAACAAATGCTAGAACACGTCAAAGAATTCTATCAAATATTGGAAATCCCTTTCCGAGTAATGCTTCTGTCATCAGGTGACATGGGTAAAGTAGCCTCCAAGACCTATGATATCGAGGCGTGGCTTCCCGGCCAACAAGAGTTTAGGGAACTTGTCTCCTGCAGTAATTGTACTGACTACCAGTCTAGAAACCTGGGGATTAAATTTCGGAACAAGCCTCATGAGGATAGTCACTTCGTTCATACGCTGAATAGTACCCTGGTAGCAACAGAAAGAACTTTGGTTGCCATAATGGAGAATAATCAACTGGATGACGGTTCCATAGCTGTCCCCAAAGCCTTGCAGAAATATGCCGGTGGCTTGGAGACGATAAGGCAGAAGCCGTAATTACGGCGGATCTAATGGATTATAGCTCTTGGGCGAATTTTAGTGAATATAACGTATAGGCCTCTTCCTTCCCCTCGCAGCTATCGCATAGGCATGCCGAGGAGACAACTCTCTTATCACAAATTTTATTGTAGATGCATAGGCTGCAAGGAGCTGGAGAACCACAAATGAAACATTTGACTGCATAATTCACCTCTTCACCAAGAGCAGTATGAAGTATCGTACTAAGCGACGCCAAGTTCGTTGCCGGGGTGACTAGGAATCCCTTCCTGCTATCATACCTGAGGTGGGCATCTCTTGCTAGTCTGACGAAGACGTCTTTTCCCATAAATGGGAGTTTGAACCAATCACCTATCGATATCGTGACCAAGCGTTATCTCCCATTCTTCTTCAGATTTGTGTCTATTCGAGCCATCTCCTTCTGAAAGACCCTTCCAGCTGCATCATCGATACCAATCCTGGATAATGATTCTAGAATCGCTTTATCGTTATTCGCTATAGCTGCCATATACGGGAGATAAAGAATTCCAAAGTCTTTTGATGAAACGGAAAAGATGTTCCCTAGTTTGGCGTTCAGAATTCTAAAGCTTCTACCCTCGTTCCAGATTCTTAGACGCAGGTCCCAAGGGAGAGCCCCTTTTTTGAACTCGACATGCCTCCGTTTCCCCTGAAGGGCTTTCAGGACTCCAGAGGTGAGTATTGTATCGAAATATCTCAGGAGTCGCCAATCTTGATTTTTTCTTATTCTGCCAAGAATCAAATCGGCTTTTGATACGGCTGAAAGTGCTCCGGCTAACTCCTCCACACCTAGATCTGCTGCAATGAGACTGGTGAAGACTCCCTGGAGTTTCTCTTGCGGGCTTGCTCTTGTAGACCTCGAATATTTGAGAGCTTCCTCCAAATTATCGGATTCTAAAATCGCCCCTATACCTTCTTCGAGATCGAAGCTGCGATCTCGGCCGCTCGAGGAGAGATCGATCAATTTAGATAAGCTCACACCCATGAGATCGGTTATCGCCCCTCTCATATCTCCATTCGAACTCTCTACAACTTCTCTGAGAATTGAAGAATCGATTTCGATACCTTCTTTTCCAAGAATTTGTTTAAGGTACATTTCCACAAGCCTTGGTGGAACCCTTCTGAAGAGAAAGATCTCTGCTTTTGAGCCTAACCTCTTTATCCTGTCATCTCTCTCTGCGTTAGCCGTCATTACGACGGGTACTTCTGCACTCATGATTAGATCCTTAACAGCTTCGATCCCCCCTTGGTCTTGTCTCCCATACAGACCATCAATTTCATCCATCAGGATCAACAATCTTTCATTGAATAAGCTCCTGTTCTCTCTTGTAGGTCCAACCTTCGCCTCTATTCTAGCTTTAGTCCTCGCATCGCTTGCGTTTAGCTCAAGGATCGTATACCCCATCTCACTGGCCAAAGCATAAACCAATGAGGTCTTCCCAACCCCAGAGGGACCCACCAAAATAGCTGGTTTCCCCCCCCTCTTCCACATTTCAAGCCATCTGACAAATCCAAACCTACTTGCCTCGTTTCCAACCATCTGCGAGACGGTCTTGGGTCCGTGCTTTACGACCCATGTTTCTTCCGCGGTTATCTTAGCTCTTTTTCTTATTTCCCCGCGCATCCTATTCATGGTATCGGAGCACCACCTAAAAGAAAGGCAACCAGTCCCGCCACCATCCCGATTAGAGCAAGAGTCTTGACCTTCTCAGCATTTGTTGGTGAATTATCTCTCAGAATTCTCCAAGTTGTATAAAGAAATATTGTGTTTGGAACCAAGACTAGAAGTAAGTACACAATGCCTGCTACTTGAATCAGATATGGTAAAAAGGATGTGAAAATGGCTACGGAAAGGAGAATTCCACCTACAATAGATGCTGTCTTATTTCCGCGAATTAGTGCTATTGATCTTATACTCCTTTCACGGTCGCCCCTAACATCCGCAATGCCCTTAATCACCTCTCTGCCCGTTCCAGAAAGAAATGCCATTAGCGCCAGTGACCACAAGTAAATTTGGGATTTGTCGTCACTTACCACTGCCGCAACTCCTCCAAATATGAATGGAACTGCCATCGACGCAGCCACCATCATATTCCCGAGGAGGCCATTTCTTTTTCCCCAGAAACTATACCCCCAGGAAATAACCGCAAAGATTAGTGCAATGACGAAGTTGGATGTTGTAAGAAGTAGAGAGCTAGTAAGACCCGCGATAAGAAGTAAAGACGCGAAAACTACTCCAGTTCCAGGAGAGATCCTTCCGCTAGCTATTGGTCTCTCCGGGTCGTTTACTCGATCAATTTCTACGTCATAAATGTCATTTACTACCATCGCGAAGGCTGAAATTAGGAATCCAACGAGGAAGCTTATTAGCGCCCTAATCGATATGAGGCTGGATGGAGAGATTACCGCCATCCCGACCAACACTGCAGTTCCGATCATGAAAGAATTGATAGGTCTGATTAATGTTAGAAACTCAGATGGCGATACCATCCCATCTCGCTATCCTACTTCACGAAATCTGGCTTTTGAAACCCTGTAATAAATGACTTCGCCCCTTCTCTCTACCACTGCAGCTATCGGAACCTTTCCCATTCTTGCTATCTGTTTGACAGCATCCGAGAGCGAGGCAATAGAAATCTCTGTGCCCTCATTCAATCCAAAGACGACGAACTTCGCTGGCTTAGTCCCGAACTCTCCTCGATCATAAACTCTGAAGTCAGCACCGAAGCCAAATCCCTCTTTCGGGGCATATCCCCTCGACCTCAGATCTCGATAAATCAAGAATTTTGTCCAGGCTGATTTATCGCGGTGCAGAGCATCCTCGACCATATTTTCAAAACGGATTTCTTTAGGTTGGTTCCCTCCTTCTCCCTTCTTCTTGGATCGATTCTTTGTACGCACCCTTAGTCTGGACGTATACATTAGATAGAGCGCTTCGTAATCCGCGAGAATTAGTCCATCTTTTTTGGTCTCTTCTCCATACCCCTTTTGCCTAAATTCGTCCACCGCAGGGGAATCTTTCACCACAAATCCTTTGCTAGTCTGAACTGCTTCTGCAACCTCGGTTGTTTCCTCTGTCAACTTATCTCAACGGAAAGAAAAATGGAATTTAAGCTCTCTATCGGACTTGGGCATACATTCACCCACCAGGAATAAATGTATGTGGTTGTGGAGCTGCTACATGGCAGATCCAAACTTCTTCAGGGATCGAACCGTGAGATGGGAAGATGGTCGAGTCGTTCTTATCGACCAGAGAAAGCTACCAAATAGGTTTGCTGAGGTTAGATTTTCCACCGCCAAAGATGTCGCGGAAGGAATAAAGCAAATGGTGGTCAGGGGAGCGCCTGCGATCGGCGCGGCTGCGGCCATGGCTTTAGCCCTCACCGCGTATCATAGCAAGTCTCTGAAACGGGAATCTATGATTGATGAGTTGGAAGTATCAGCTAGACTCCTCGAGGCTACGCGACCTACTGGTCGAAACCTCTTCTGGGGGATTAATCGGGTACTTGCTAAGGCAAGAGCAACTCGTGGTCCCGCTAGAAAGATAAGAGATGTAATTGTCGCTGAGGCTATTTCAATAGCCGAAGAGGATGTATTATTCAATAAGAAAATGGGTATCTTCGGAGCCGAACTGATAGAGGACGGCGAGACGATTCTTACTCACTGTAAATGATTCTAGGTTTTCCTGAGTCAGCAGATTGCAGGATCTCTTGCCACGGTAGGTTATGGCACAGCTCTTGGTATTTTTAGGGCCGCCAAAGAACACGGTAAATGTGTGAACGTTGTCGCGACCGAGACGAGGCCTCAGATGCAAGGGTCCAGACTTACAACTTATGAGTTAGTCAAGGATGGATTCAATGTATCCCTTATCGCTGATACAATGGTTGGATACATGATGAGCAAGGGACACATTGACAAAGTAATTACCGGAGCCGACAGGATTACACGGGATGGCTATGTCTTTAACAAGATTGGTACGTATCAGCTAAGTGTCCTTGCGGAGAAACATGGGATTCCTTTCTACGTAGCTGCGCCTACATCTTCCTTCGACCTGAATAGTGATCATGATACCATTGTTATTGAAAAAAGAGACATCATCGAGCTAGTGAGAATAGGAAGGGTTAGAATGGTCCCAAAGGGCGTGAACATCATCAATCCGGCCTTTGATGTCACACCACCCCAACTAATATCTGGAATTGTCACAAATGAGGGGGTTGTTTATCCGCCATTAGTCGAGAACATTGATAGGTTGATACGGCCACATCTTTAATATCAGACGATCGCAGTGCCTTCGGGCCCGTAGCCTAGCATGGATAGGGCGCCGGTCTTCGGAATTGGAAATAATGATGTGAACCGGAGGTCCAGGGTTCGAATCCCTGCGGGTCCGCTATATTGCAAACATGTTTAGGATAGGGTTCATTAGAAACCCTTATCACGTCCTTCCTATGATTATGAGCTGGGGAGAGCAAAAATGGTGGGGGGGAAGAAGAAGGCTAGGGTAAACTATGATATCCTGAAAGGTAGCAGGCGAATGAAGGTTTGGGAGCAGGTAAATGGTAAAGGCCCTGCTAACAAGCATCGCAGACGAGACCTAGTCCAGTATTTCAGAACTATTGGGATTAAGAAGGGGAAACTAATAGATGAGTATGTTAGGAAGACGAAAAAGGATAACAACTTTCATGTTACTAAGTTTAGAGAATTTGTCGCGAAGAGCAGAGCAAAAGGAGAAGTGAGCTCAGCAAGACTTGATGTAGTGCATAAGGCTGTTGTAGGCCTACTCGCTATCAATGACATCGACCTGCGTTCGCTGGCAAGAAAGAACATTCGGAAATCAATTGGCAGAGTACTGAAGATTAACGCCAAGAACAGAGCACCGCTGCCCGACCTACAGAAGCTTCTCCATGACTACCCCAAAGACTTGCGATTCAGAGCTATCTTGCTAGTTTTGTCTGCAAGTGGGATGAGATTAGAGGAGATGCAAGCATATCCTAACGGAATGTTGTTCGAACATTTGGAGTTGATAGAAGACCCGAAACAGGGTAAGCTCGCAAGTCTCCAAGTCTATAGTAAGAAGAACGAGAGGATAGCATTCAAATTCCTGACACCTGAAGCTCTAGAAGGTCTTGAGGCCTACCTAGATTACAGAC
>SDBV01003647.1_pt1 | contig 22516 bp, 14 predicted proteins | sample 2277081 | NCBI WGS metagenome assembly SDBV01 (sample SAMN10402039, study PRJNA504765) | marine sediment metagenome | isolation source: marine sediment core GS10_PC15, 223 cmbsf | place: Arctic Ocean: Southern Knipovich Ridge | collected 2010 | reverse complement strand
AATTATTACTTAGCCATCCTATGACTTTTTACGAATGTATCAATTTTAAATAAGCTTAAAAAGAAAGGAGGAAATAAAATGGCAAGTTTGACACGCCGTAACCTTATGAAGTTAGGCTTAGCCAGCGGTGCTCTGTTTGCAGCAGGTGAAGCATTTACTCCCTCGGCCTTAGCCGGCAGTGTAAAACTACAGCCGGGCGGCAAGGATTTCTCACCTGAAACAGGTGTTGAGAGAAAAGCCGTTCCTACTGCCTGCTGGTCATGTGTTACCAGATGCGCTGCCATGGGCTTTGTAGAAGATGGCAGGCTAGTTAAAATGGAATCAAACCCTGATTCCATCAGAACTGAGGGCAAGATGTGCTCAAAAGGGCAGTCAGGTCCAAATGAGGTTTACTTCCCTGACAGAATCCTTTACCCAATGAAAAGGGTTGGACCGCGCGGAGGCGGGAAATGGAAGAGGATTTCATGGGATGAGGCTCTCACAGAGTTAGGCGGCAGATTAAAAAAACTGCGTGATAACGGGCATCCTGAAAAGTTTATGTTCCATTATGGAAGAATGAAGGCAAGTTCAAGCAAATTAATCAAGAGCGTATTTTTGGGGACATATGGGACAAAAACTATAGCTGGCCACACCTCAATATGTGAGGGCGGAAAGTGGACTGCTCAGGAGCTCACCTGGGGCAAGCACTATGACAACTGGGACTTTGACAAGACCAAATTTGTCCTGAACTTCGGCAGTAATATATTTGAGGCACATACCAATCATATCCCTGCGTCACACAGACTTATAAGGGCAATGGTTGACAGAGGCGTAAAGATGGTAACCTTTGATGTAAGGTTATCCAATACTGCTGCAAAGTCAAATGAATGGATACCAATCAAGCCCGGGACGGACGGAGCAGTTATCCTTGCCATGTGCAATGTGGTTATGCAGAATGGACTTTATGACAGGGATTTCCTTAAATTCGTCAGGGCTACTGAGAATGTCAATGCCTCTGTGGACGAAAAGATAGCTACTCTGAAATCCCACCTCTCCAAATACACACCTGAGTGGGCAGAAAAGATAAGCGGTGTAAGCGCCTCAAAGATTAAATCTCTGGCACTGGAATTTGCAAATACAAAGCCCGCAGTTATGGCAACTTACAGGGGAGCAGTAGCCCATTACAACGGCAATGATACTGAAAGAGCTGCCCAGATGCTTGCCTCTATAACCGGGAACATTGATAACCCGGGCGGCAGATGCAGGGGAGTTGGCGCTGGATGGAAATATCCTAAAGGACCAAAGGATAAACCCAAGGCAAAGGCGCTGAAATTAACCAAAGGTTTCCCTGGAACAATAGCGTACCCATCTCATGGAGTATGTCAACAGGTATTACCAATGATCAAAGACGGCAAGGCTGGAAGACCTGATATTTACATGTGGTATTGTTACAACCCGGTCTATGTTAATGGAGATTGGAAGGAGAATGCTGATGTTCTGAAAGACGAAAGCATGATTCCATTTACTGTTACTTCAAGCATTGTCTATGACGAATCCAGCAAACTCGCTGACATGATTCTGCCTGATGCAACATATCTTGAGCGATGGGACTGGGAGGACATGGTCTCCCCGGCTCAGATTCCTGAGTTCTACATCCGCCAGACACTTGTTAAGCCTTTAGGAGAGTCAAGAGACCTTGGAGATGTAGTCATTGAGCTTGCTGACAGGATGGGCATGCCTTTGGGCGTAGGAAGCTCTAAAGAGGAGTTTGTCAAAAAATCACACGAAAAGACTGCCAAGGAGGTAAAAGGCTTCCCTGGATTCGACTACATGAAGAAGCACGGTGTCTGGCATGATCCTGAGGCAAAACCCAAATATTACGGGTATAAAAAGGCCGTTCTTGATGTGAGCAAGGAACCCGTTACTGTTGGCGGTGTTCAGTACGCAGATATGAGCGAGCCGGAAAAAGTGGCCCCGCACATGGGAGACGACGTGCTTTACGATAAGGAAACCGGTCTATTCTGGCATTGGAGACATTCCAAGGCAAAGAATGCAGAAGAGGCTATGAAAAAGGGCTATACTAACACAAAGAATGCTTACAAGGGATATGCCGGACAGCTGATAGGGGACAAAGTGTATAAGGGCTTTAAACCTGATAAACTAAGTAAGTCCGGGTATCTGGAGCTTTATTCTGCCCTTTTGAAGAAGAAAGGTTTTGCACCTCTTCCAACCTATGTGCCGATACCAGAACACCAGAAGATGGGCCCAAATGACCTGATTCTCACTACCTATAAGGTTGCTGTACATATTCACTCAAGAAGTTCCCACCGTAAGTGGCTTTCCGAGCTTTACCATGACAACCCGGGATGGATTAACTCCAAAACAGCATCATCCCTTGGCATCAGAGACGGGGATAAGATAAAAGTAAAATCAAAAATAGGTGAGATTGTAACAAAGGCCAGTGTCAATGAAAAGATTGTTCCCGGGGTCATAGCAATCTCCTTTCACTTAGGCCGTGAGGAGTCAGGAAGATACGGTTCAGGCAAAAAATCTCCTATGGCGAATGACATTGACCCTGACCTCAAGCTAATGTGGTGGAAAGAGCATGGTGTTCATCCGAACTGGATAATCCCGAACTCAGATGACCCGATAAACGGTCAGCAGTGCTGGATGGACACAGTTGTAAAAGTTACAAAGGCATAGCTGACTGCACAGCATTGTAACAGGTTAAAACAGAGGAACTTCAGATGCAAAAAACGAAACAAAAAAATATGGCTGATACTGCAAGACAGCGCTGTAATGTTTATGGCCTTTTAGCCATTGCATACAGAGAAGAACCGACTTCCGGCTTCCTGGGACAGATTAAAGACCCTGAATTCCAAAGGGCATTATCTAATGCAGGAGTTAAGATTGATGATGAGTTTTTTAAACAGTCTGAAGAGAAACTGCTTGAGGATTTAGCTGTTGAGTATGCAAGGCTGTTTCTGGGGCCTGCCAGGCACATATCCCCGCATGAATCAGTGCACCACGAAAGAGATGACGGCGATTGGGGAATGCTGTGGGGTAAGGATACTGTTTTAGTAAAGAAATTTATTGAGTCAGCAGGGTTTGAGTATAAAACTGATTACAAGGGTCTCCCTGACAGCATCAGTGCTGAGCTGGAGTTCATGCAGCAGGTAACAAGGGGGGAAACGCAGGCATGGGATGAAGATGATTATGAAGGGGCGCTCTACTGCCTGAAAATCGGGAAGAAATTCATTGACGAGCACCTTGCCAAATGGATTCCAATATTTTGTGACAAGGTCATCTCTAAAGCAGAACTATCACTCTACCGCGAGATGGCCAAACTAACCAAAGGCTTTATAGAACTTGAAGAAAAAGAAATAAATAACTATCTGTCAGAGGCACAAAAAATTAAACCTCATTAGAATTTACTATTCCCCTGGCGGAGTAAAGCCTTCATGGACTCTGATGTTTAAGCCCCTGAGATACTGATAAATGGCCGAGGGGACAACGTCCCTTTTGGGGGTTCAAGGTGTATAGGACTTAAGAAATTGCAAAATGCAAAATTAACAATTAGCATTTCAAATTTGCTTTTTTGCTCTGTGTTTTCAGCCATTGTTAAATGCTAACTAACTTTGTCCAGCCTCAGGTCGATGCGACTCTTCGCGGAGACTCGCTTCGAGCGGATCCGTTCTCCCCGGCGAATCTATTCGACCGGGGCGAACAATGATAATTTTGAAATTTATTTTTCCCGGAATCTCGATGCGAGTCTTTTCGCCTCGGCGAATCAGACGAGTCTGACGCCAGAGTCGCTTCGACCTCGAATCCTTTTTAACAACTAAATGGGAGAAGAACCAAATTTATTAGCTGTCTTGACAAGTTAGCTGAATGAGAGTATAAATGATTTTAAACACCCATAACATAAAAAGGAGGGATATCATGTCTGTCTATATTGCATTAAGCAACCTGACTGACGAAGGTAGAAAGACCATAAAACAGCGGCCTGAAAGGATCAAAGAGGTTAATAAAGAGATAGAGGCAATGGGTATTAAGGTCCTGGAACAGTTTGCAGTGCTCGGGCCTTATGACTTTGTTACTCTCCTTGATGCCCCTAATAATGAGGCCGTTATGAAAATGTCAGTGGAGCTTGGTTCAAGAGGGACTGTTCAGCTTATCACCCTGCCGGCCCTGTCAGTAGATGAGTTTACAAAAACGCTAAAATAAAAACTGCGACTAGTGACGCGTGACAAGTAACGATTTTTTTTATTTTACTCTTTACTCATCACTTATAACCAATTGAAGGCTTAGACTGCTAACCCACTGAAAAATAAGGTAATTTACAGCATTTAGGCTTTCCTCAGGTTTACTTTTGTCTTTTATTTCTGTCATGCTAATTAAATGAAAAAACGTTTTAAGAGTTCAACAGAGCTGGCCTTTATACTCTCCGGCTTAATACTTTTGTCAGGGCTTTTAGTCTATCTCCTTCTTTTAAAGCCCATTTCCACAGAATACAAATGGAAGGAAATCAGGATTCCCCGGGGCGTTACTTACTCGCAGGGTATTGACATATTAAAAAAAGAGAACATCATAAAAAATGATTTTATCTTTCTTGTGCTGGGCAGGCTTACAATGACTGACACGAGACTAAAAGCAGGATACTACAATCTTAACACCACAATGACACCATGGGAAGTATTTAACCGTCTCAGAAAAGGTACGATTGTCCAGAGGGCTATTACTCTGCCTGAAGGGTTAGACCTTAAAGATATAAAATTAAAATTTTTAGAAGCAGGCCTTATGGATGAAGTCTCCTGGCAGCTTGTAATGGATAAAGACTTTCTCAATTCCCTTGATATAGATTCACCGAGCCTTGAAGGCTATTTGTATCCTGACACATACAATTTTGCCAAAGGCACAAACCCGGAGGACATTTTCAGGATCATGGTGCATAGGCTAAGACAGCACTTTAACCAGAAACTGACTGAAAAAATGGAAGAACTCGGCATGAATGAAAGAGAAGTCCTTACACTTGCATCAATTATTGAGAAAGAGGCATTATATGACAGAGAGAGACCTATAATATCAGCTGTCTACCATAACCGTTTAAAGAAAAACATGCGCCTTCAGGCAGATCCAACGGTTGTTTACGGAATAAAAAGAATACAGGATGGAATCACTAGGAGAGATCTTAAAAGGGCTACCCCTTATAACACTTATGTTATTTACGGATTACCCCCCGGTCCGATTGCCTCTCCGGGGATTGAGTCCATAAAGGCCGCTCTCCACCCTGCAGATGCTGACTATATATACTTTGTATCTAAAAATGACGGGACTCATTATTTCTCCACAACAGGCGACGAGCATTTAAACGCGGTGATGCTTTATCAGCGCAATAACCGCAAAACGAAAACCCGGCCTGAGCCCAATCCCGGTAACAGCCCGGACACAGAACCAGGTCATATCGGCCAAACAATTAACACCGGCTCCCGGGGCACAGATACCAACAGTGAAATTAATGCTGCAGGTGAAAAAGAGAAAAACAACTAAACGGATAACCCTTGGAGGGCTTAATATTGGCAGAAATGCGCCCATTGTTGTTCAGTCTATGGCAAAGACTGACACACGTGATGTACCCTCTACAGTATCGCAGATAAAAAGGCTTGAAGCTGCTGGCTGTGAAGCAGTAAGGGTGGCAGTATTGAATCCTGATGCAGCCAGTTCATTAAAGGCGATCAAGAGAAGAATTAAAATCCCGCTTATTGCTGATGTTCACTTTGACCACAGGCTTGCCCTTCAGGCAATAGCAAACAAGGCAGACGGGTTAAGGATAAACCCCGGGAATATCAGTAACAGGCTTAAGGTAAAAGAAATTGTCAGTGCTGCCAAAGACAGCGGGATTCCCATCAGAATAGGGGTAAATGCAGGCTCACTTGAAAAAGACCTTTTAAAAAAATACGGACATCCCACTGCAAAGGCGCTTGTTGAAAGTGCAGAAAGGCATATAAATATTCTTGAAAAATTAAAATTTACTTCAATCAAGGTTTCTCTTAAGGCCTCGGATGTTCTGAAGACAGTTGAGGCCTACCGTCTTTTTTCAAAGAAATTCAGATATCCGCTCCATATAGGGATTTCAGAGGCAGGTCCTGCTTTTACAGGAACTATAAAGAGCGCTGTCGGCCTTGGCATTCTCCTTTCAGAAGGGATAGGAGATACCATACGGGTGTCTCTGACAGCAGACCCGGCTGAAGAGGTCAGGGTTGCCTATGAAATTCTGAAATCCCTTCATATAAGACAGAAAGGGCCTGAGTTAATATCATGTCCTGCATGCGGACGCTGCCAGATAGACATAAAAGGGCTTGTTGACAGGGTTGAAGCGGGACTGATGAAAACAAAAAATCCCGTTAAAGTGGCAGTAATGGGATGCGTTGTAAACGGCCCGGGCGAGGCAAGAGAAGCGGACATAGGGATTGCCGGCGGAAAGGGGTTTGGTATCCTCTTCAAGCACGGCAAGATGGTAAAAAAATTAAAAGAGAGCGAACTGTTTAGCACACTTATGCGAGAGATAAAAGGGCTTTAGGAAAAAAGATACACGATTCAAGATTATATACACAGCGTCATAAATTATTGCGTATGTTGTGTCATTCCCGCCTGCCTGCCAGCAGGCAGGCTTATCGGGTCGGAGCGACTCTACGCGAAGACTCGCTTCGAGAATCTTTCTTCCAAGAAGGATGCCGGACAAGCCGGCATGACAGACAAATTTGTTGAGAGTTTAGTCCTGAGGATGTAAGACCTTGCAGATTATCAAAATAATTAAAGATATGCAGGCCTGGGGCAGAAAAATCAGGTCTGAAAGAAAACTCCTCGGGTTTGTGCCCACAATGGGCGCCCTGCATAAAGGACATCTGAGTCTTGTAAAACGCTCAGTAGATGAAAGTGACATAACAGTTGCCGGTATATTTGTAAACCCAACGCAGTTTGGGCCCGAAGAGGACTTTAAACAGTATCCAGGAGACATTGAAGGAGACCTGCAAAAACTCTCTGCCTTGAAAGCGGATGCTGTTTTTATTCCCGATGAAAAAGAAATGTATCCATATGGGTATTCTACAAATATAGACATGGGCAAAATTGGAGAGATACTCTGCGGTATGTCAAGACCGGGGCATTTCAACGGCGTGGCAACGGTGGTTGCGAAACTTTTTAATATAGTTATGCCTGACAGGGCATATTTTGGGCAAAAGGATTTTCAGCAGACAGTAGTTATAAAAAAACTGGTAAGAGAGTTAAATTTTGATGTTGATATTATTGTATGCCCAACAGTAAGGGAGACGGACGGACTTGCCATGAGTTCAAGAAACAGCTATTTAAACAAAGAGGAAAGAAAAGCAGCGCTGGTTCTGTACAGGGCGCTAAAACACGGAGAGGCGCTTATAGGTAAAGACATACATGATTTATCGCATATTAAAAAAGAGATGGAAGCCGGAATAAAATCAGAACTACTGGCAAAAATAGAATATATTGAAGTTGTTGACTCTCAGAGCCTTGAAAAAATAAAGACAGTAAAAACCCCGTCAGCGATATGCATTGCAGTAAAAATCGGCAAAACAAGGCTGATTGATAATCTGATTATTCATTAAAAGTAACCATTCAGTGATGGGTGGCATAGAAGAGAGATTCCGGACAAGCCGGAATGACAACAGGGAGGGATGATAAAGGTTTTTTTGTCATTCCCGCCTGTCGGGAATCATTCTTTAGAGATATATAATTCCACTTTTCACTGAATGATTATCCATTAAAAATGTTGTGAGATTGATTTTTCCCGGCTATATAGGTAGAATATCTGTTTTATATATCTCTTATATTAATCATCAATTAATTTTAAACTGTCAGATAAAGGAGAGGCAATGACTTACACTACATTTCGCCCTCATAATATAAAACGCAAGAGAACCCATGGTTTCCTCAAAAGGAAGCGTACCAAGGGCGGCCGCAAAATTCTGAATAATAGACGTGCAAAGGGGCGTAAAAGATTGTCTGTGTAACCACAGATGATCACTGATCTGTTACTGACTATCACAGATAACTTCATTGGAATTTTTCATCTGCGCTAATCCCTGCCTGCCGCCTGCCTGCCGGTAGGCAGAGCAGGCAGGTGTGTTTTTTATCTGTGACTATCTGCGATTTTAAGGAAAAAATAATTGAAGACATTAGCAGTTTTTACCATTCAGAATTATAAAAAATACATATCGCCGTTTCTGCCCCGTTCGTGCCGGTTTCACCCTTCATGCTCCGGATATTGTCTTGAGGCAGTAAATAGACATGGTATTCTAAAAGGCATGTGGCTTTTTCTAAAGCGCATTCTAAGATGCCACCCATTTAATCCCGGCGGATATGACCCTGTAGCATCCTATAAAAATAAGGATGCTTGATTTCACAGATATGAACAACAAAGATTGCTCAGATAAAAAACATAATATAATCTGTGTAATCATAGTTAAGAATCGGAGTAATCAGCTTTAGCAAGATAATGGACAAACGAACTCTTATAGCAATAGGCTTATCCCTCCTTGTACTTGTAGCTTTTTCTTTCCTCACACCCATACCCCAAAGACCTGTGCAACAACAGGCAGAACCCCTGCAGGAAGACAGAAAAGCAGAAACAATAGAAGAAAAAAAAGAAATGCCGGCGGGTTATGAAGTGCCTGCCGTAACCGCAGAGATACCGGTTGAGGGCAAAGAAATACATATTGAGACTGACCTGTATTCAGCTGTCCTGGCAACAAGAGGCGCTATAATAACAAAGTGGGACTTAAAAGAATACAGCGACAAAAAGGGAAATCCTGTTTCTCTTGTTCCTCCTGACATGACAATCCCGGCAGTTTCTATTCTCTTTGAAGGCAAATTAAAGGATTTGCCTGCAAAAGCCATTTATAGTGTTAATAAGGATTCCATAATATTTAACCGTAATAAAAAGAGCGATTCTTTAACGTTTTTCTATTCTGACCCTTCAGGGTTTACCATCAAAAAGACATTCATCTTTTATAAAGATAATTACAAGGTTGACCTTATTACAGAGGTAGAGGGCGTTCAGTCCTATAAAGTTGTCCTTGGCTCGGGATTCGGCATCTTTAAAGAACAGGAGTCATGGGTTCATATAGGACCGCTTCTTTTGAAAGAGAACAGCAAAATCGATATAGACAGAAATAATATTGACGGGGCTGGTTTTATAAAAAGACGGATTTTGGGCGAAAAAAGTAAATCAGAGGTTGAGTATAAAGGTGATATTCTCTGGATTGCACAGGAAGATAAATATTTTACATCCGCTCTGGTCTCTGTAAACAGAGATAATGATGCGGTTATATGGACGGGGGGAAAAGACAGTGGGAATATAACCCGTGGAGCTGAGATCGCCTATACGGTTACAGGCAAAAAGGGAGAATTTTTATTATATGCAGGACCAAAAAAATACGACCTTCTCAAAACCCTTGGCGTCGGGCTTGAGCACATAGTTGATTTCGGTTTTTTCTCAATAATATCAAAACCGCTTTTCTGGGTTTTGATGCTTTTTTATAACATTCTAGGCAATTATGGATGGGCCATAATACTGCTTACCATAGTTGTCAGGATACCTTTTATCCCGCTTGTTCACAAAGGTCATAAGTCAATGAAAAAACTCCAGTCAGTGCAGCCTCATATGGCCGCAATAAAAGAAAAATATAAAAAAGATCCCCAGAAGTTACAAAAAGAAACCATGGCACTCTATAAAAAACACAAGGTAAATCCAATGGGCGGCTGTCTGCCCATGCTGATTCAGTTACCAGTGTTTTTTGCCCTGTACAAGATATTGCTGATAGCCATTGAGCTCAGAGGTGCACCGTTTATCTTGTGGATAACAGACCTCTCTGAAAAAGACCCCTATTATATTTTTCCTATAGTGATGGGGCTTACCATGGTAATTCAGCAGAAGATGACTCCGTCAGGCATGGACCCCCGTCAGGCAAAGATTATGATGCTTATGCCTATTTTCTTTACCTTTTTGTTTTTAAGTTTTCCTTCAGGACTTGTTATCTACTGGCTTACAAGCAACCTTCTCGGCATTGCTCAACAGTATTTTGACAATAAAAGAGCTAAGCGTTCTACCACATAGTGAAAAATCTAAATTAGGTCTCTTTAGAGAGTAATGTTCCCTTACAGGAAGCCTCAATGTAAGAAAAGGCAATTGTATGCATTTACTTATGTCTGACTACCGTTAGGCAGGCTCGCTGGCCATTGGCAGGTGATGAGCAAGACTGGACATGATTCACGATTCATGATACACGATGCAGGTTAATAAAATTAAAGAACCTGTATCTTGAATCCTGTATCCTGCATCTTCTAAGTTTTACCATGTTTAATGAAGACACCATAGCTGCCATATCAACCTCTATAGGCCATAGCGGTATCGGGATTGTAAGACTCAGCGGCATAAACTCAATAAGAATAACAGATAAGATTTTTATCTCTCCTAAAAAAAAATCCCTTAAAAAAACACCTTCCCACAGAATCATGTACGGACATATCATAAATTCAAATAAAAAAATTATAGATGAGGTGCTGGTTTCTGTAATGCGGGCACCCCATACCTATACGAGAGAAGATATTGTAGAGATAAACTGTCACGGCGGCCCTGTGCCGCTCAGGAGAATCCTGGAACTTGTTTTGAAAGCCGGGGCAAGACTTGCCGAACCCGGAGAGTTTACCAGAAGGGCATTCCTGAACGGCAGGATTGATCTTGCACAGGCAGAGGCAGTGCTTGATGTAATAAATGCAATGACCGAACAGAGCCGGAAGGCTGCTATTGAACAGCTCGGAGGAGGACTTTCCAAAAAAACAGGAGCTATAAGGAAAGACCTGATTAAACTTACTGCCTTTGTTGAGGCATATATTGACTTTCCAGAGGAAGAGATAGAACCGCCGTCATTAAAAAACATGAAAAAAATGGCCCTAAAAATACAGAATTCCCTGAAAAAGCTGGTGGACAGCTCGCAATACGGAATAATCCTGAGGGAAGGGGTTAAAACAGCTATAATCGGCAGACCAAATGTAGGAAAATCGTCTCTTCTTAATGCACTTCTTGAACAGGACAGGGCTATTGTAACAGCAGTGCCAGGGACCACAAGAGATATTATTGAGGATTACCTGAATATTCAGGGCATTCCAGTAAAAATTATGGATACTGCAGGGATAAGACAGGTCAAAAATATAGCTGAAAAAGAAGGGGTAAAGAGAAGTCTCAGGGCAATAAAGGACGCTGACCTGGTACTCATTGTTCTTGATGGAAGCGAAGACCTGCATGACACAGACAGGGAACTGATTAAAAAATCAAAAAGAGAAAATACAATCCTGGTGATAAACAAGACAGACCTTACACAAAAAATAAGACTAAAAGAATCAGACAGACAGACAGTCAGGGTATCTGCTCTTAAAGGAACAGGGCTAAATAAATTAAAAGAAAGAATAGTTGAAACATCACTCAAGGGTAAATCCTTATTCAGCACAGGCGTAGTAACCAATACAAGACACTTATATGCACTGGAAAAGGCCCTTGCCTCAATAAATTCTTTCATTGAAGCATCAGCTAAAAAAATTTCTCCTGAATTTCTATCTGTTGAATTAAGAGATGCGCTTGATGCTATTGGAGAAATAATCGGAATTACCACATCTGATGATATCCTGAATGAAGTATTCAGTAAATTTTGCATTGGTAAGTAGCCCTAAATAGTTTATAATGCAAACAATGCTTGCATTGATTACACAGATTTCTAAACAAGATTGCACCAATTACCAACAAAAAACTTATCTGTGTAATCAAGTTTAAAAAACTATGACACGCCTTGAGAAGGTCAGAAATGTTCTTTTTTACACATTAATTCTCAATATGGCTGTAGCCGCAGCAAAGATAATATACGGCTATAAAACAGACTCTATAAGCATGCTCTCTGACGGATTTCATTCATTCTTTGACGGGACATCCAATGTTATAGGCCTTATAGGTGTCTGGATAGCATCAAAACCGCCTGATGAAAGCCACCCTTATGGGCATAGAAAATTTGAAACCCTTTCAACTATTGCAATAGCCCTGCTTATATTCATAGCAGGCATTGAGATATTGAGAAAGGCCTATTTCAGCCTGAAGACGCCCCATGACATTGATGTCACATCTTTAAGTTTCATAATTATGGCAACAACACTCCTTATAAACATTGGGGTAATGATTTATGAAACAAAAAAAGGCCGGGAGCTTAAAAGCGACTTTCTGCTGGCAGATGCCCTGCATACAAAAACCGACATATTCATTTCAATATCCGTGATCATAAGTCTTATTGCCACAAGGATGGGATACCCTGCTATTGATACAGTCGCAGCCGTTATTATTACCCTTTTTATCGCAAAAATGGGGTTTGCCATACTCAAGCCTGCCACAGATGTCCTGACTGATGCAGTATGTATAGATCCAGACAGAATAAGAAAGATAGCAAACATGATAAAAGGGGTAAAGGACTGCCATGAAATAAGGACAAGGGGTAAAGATGACGCTGTCAATCTTGATCTCCACATCCTCGTTGATTCTGAAGCTACAACACAGGAAGCTCATGAACTGTCGCATTCTGTTGAAAAAGCCATTAAAAAAAATTACCCTTCAATTATAGATGTTGTTGTACATATTGAGCCTTATAGCGACATAGCCAAATAATCCGGAAATTGCAAATGCTCTCATGAAAAACAGAAGGACGAAAAGCTGTCGTGCTGAGAGAGGATATAATAAATTTAAAAATTATCATTACAAAGTTAGCATTTAACAATTATAGAAAAACAAATTTGATATGATAGATGTTAATTTTTCATTTTGCATCCTGATTTTTAATCTTTTATTTTAGTTCCATGGATCTCGATGCGGTTTTTTACTGAAAATCACTTCGAATTCTTTCCGCCACGGCGGATTCGCTGAGGCGAAGAGTCCGATACCCCTTGAATACTTATTGCCCAGCATTTATTATTAGAAGAAACAAAATTTAGATATAAACAATTGAAAGGAGTGAAACATGTCTTTCCCAATCCACAGGCCCAGGAGACTAAGGATTAATAAGGCAATAAGAAAAATGGTTCGAGAGACACATCTTGAGCCGGAAGATTTTATATATCCCATGTTCGTCACCTTTGGGAAGGGGGTTAAGAAAAAAATCTCTTCAATGCCGGGCTGTTTTCATCTGTCAGTAGATGAGCTTGTTAAAGAAGCCCGGAATGTCTACAGGTTAGGGATACCGGCAATCATGCTTTTTGGCATTCCTGAACGCAAAGATGAATGCGGCACAGGGGCTTACAGTGATAAAGGGATCGTGCAAAAGGCCATCAGGGCGATCAAGGACAAGGTTCCCGAACTTGTGGTCATTTCTGATGTATGCCTCTGTGAATACACAAGCCACGGCCACTGCGGTATTGTAAAAAACAACAGGATACTGAACGACCCCACGCTTGAGCTCCTTGCAAAAGAGGCACTGTCACATGTCAAAGCAGGCGCAGACATTGTTGCCCCTTCAGATATGATGGACGGCCGTGTCGCCACTATAAGGGATATGCTCGATGCTCATGATTTTGAGGATATCCCTATAATGAGTTATGCCGCTAAATACGCCTCTGCATTTTATTCGCCATTCAGAGAGGCAGCAGAATCAACACCTAAATTCGGGGACAGACGGTCTTACCAGATGGACCCAGCAAACAGAAGAGAGGCAATTAAAGAAGTGGCCCTTGATATTGAGGAAGGGGCAGATATTGTTATGGTTAAGCCAGCCATGTGCTATATGGATATAATCTCCGATGTAAAAGATTCATTCGACGTGCCTGTTGCAGCTTATAACGTCAGTGGTGAGTATTCAATGATCAAGGCTGCGGCAAAATTAGGATGGATTGACGAGAAAAAAATTGTTATGGAGGTGCTTACCTCCATAAAACGGGCAGGCGCTGACCTCATACTTACTTATTTTGCCAAAGATGCTGTCAAGGAACTGTAAAGAGTGAACTACCCTGAGGCAGAGACCGCAGGGCATCTGAAAATTGTATGTTTATTTTTGGTGTCATTCCCGCTTGTCGGGTCGGAGCGACTCTTCGCGGAGACTCGCTTCGAGAATCATTCGACTTGTTCGGGATCACAAGAAAGATTCTGGACAAGCCAGAATGACAGAAATATGGAACTGCGGCAGAGACCGCAGGGTGTTATATTTATTAAGAGTTAAAAGTTAAAAAAATGAAGATTTCTTTAATTTCCGGCAAAAGCATTGCAACCAAGCCTGGCACATCTATTTTAGCGGCACTAAAAAAAGCAGGCATCTATCTTACGTCCTCATGCGGTGGAAAGGGCACCTGCGGAAAATGCAGGATAATCGTTAAATCCGGCCCTGTTGATAGCCGCTCAAAAATAAAGGTTTCCCAAAAGGAAATTGAGAAAGGTTATGCCCTTGCCTGTCAGAGCTTTCCACAGGGCGACGTATTAATTGAAATACCAAAAGAAGCAGAACTAACAGTTGAGGGCAAGATTGCTACAGGAAAGTCAAAAGACCTTCAGGCCTTTCTTCATTCAATTGGAGCTGAAATAGAGCCCCTTGCAGAGAGGTTTGTGCTTAAACTTACCCCGCCGTCTTTGGTTAATAATATAAGTGATCTTGAACGACTGAAAGGGGAACTTTCTTCAGGAGGCCTGGGATGTCTGAGGGTTCCGTTCAGATTTCTTCCAAACCTTGCAAAAACAGTCAGAAAAAAGAACTGGGAAATAACTTTGAGCACTATCTGGAATGAAGACTGCAATGAGATTACCAATATTTTCCCGGGCAACAGAAAAACATCAAGATATGGCGTTGCCATTGACATTGGAACCACAACTCTCGTGGTTTATCTTATTGACCTGAACGATGGAAAGCTTGTGGATATCGCCTCCACCTATAACTCACAGACGAGATTTGGAGATGATGTTATAACCCGGATTGTTTACATAAAAGAGCATAATGCATTAAGCACCTTAACCAGGACAGTTATTACTGATATCAACATTCTCCTTTCACTACTAATAAAAAACCACAACATAAATACCGACTCCATAGACAGCCTTGTTATAGCAGGAAATCCGGCAATGACACACATCTTTTTAGGCCTTGACCCCTCCAACATAAGAGAAGAGCCTTATATTCCAACGGCAAATTTTTTCCCTCTTTCTTATGCCAAAGAAATTGGAATAAAAGCTAATCCAAACACCCCGATATATACATTCCCATGTGTTGCAAGCTATATGGGAGGAGACATCGTTTCAGGCATTCTTGCCTCCCGGCTGCATAAAAGAAATGAGATTTGCCTTTTTATTGACATAGGCACTAACGGCGAGATAGTTCTGGGAAATTCCGAATGGCTTGTAGCAGCAGCATGTTCTGCAGGCCCGTGTTTTGAAGGGAGCGGCATCAAGCACGGGATGAGGGCAACAGACGGCGCCATAGAAGCCGTAAGAATTAACCGCACCACACTTGAGCCGGAGATAGAAATAATCGGGGAAGGGGTAAAACCCATAGGCATATGCGGCTCAGGAATGATTGATTTAATTGCAGAGATGTTCTTAACAGGAATTTTGGACCGAAAAGGGAAACTGCAGAAAGGGATTTCAAAAAGAGTCAGACAGGGTGAAAACAGCCTTGAATTTGTTGTATATTCCGGGGACGGCAGGGATATAGTTCTTACAGAGCCTGACATTGAAAATCTGATAAGGGCAAAGGCAGCGATATATGCGGGATTTGCCATACTCCTGAAAGAAGCGGGCTACACATTCAGTGATGTACACAAGATATATATAGCAGGCGGTTTTGGAAAATTTTTAGATATAGGGAAGGCTATAATACTCGGGATGCTGCCTGATTTGCCGAAAGACAGATTTGAATTCCTGGGCAACACCTCAATAAAGGGAACCTATCTCTGCACCCTTTCCCGTAAGATGCGCGAGGAGGCAGAAGAAATAGCAAAAAAGATGACCTATCTTGAGCTGTCAGTTTCACGCTCATTCATGGATGAATATGTTTCAGGTCTTTTTCTCCCTCATACAAATATAGATGCATTTCCAAATGCCAGGAAACTGATGAAAAATCAGCCCTGAATACTACAAATTTTTGATGTATAGTTATTATCACGGTTTTTTTGTTATAATTACAAAACAGGAGTGAAACAAAAAAATCCAGTGGCTAAAAAAAAGGTCCTTTTAGTTGATGACAGTATTGCTATTGCCCGGCAGCTGCAATCAATACTTGATGCCTCAGGCATGTTTGAGGTTGTCGGCCATGCAAAAAATGGTATTGAAGGGATAAAATTCTACACAACCCTGAAGCCTGATATTGTGTGCATGGATCTTATCATGCCGGAAATGGATGGAATCCAGGCTATCAGGACTATCATAGGGCTTGAAAAAGATGCCAAGATAGTAGTTATCTCTTCTGCCGCAGGTTTCAGGGATAACACCATGGAGGCAATAAAGTTCGGCGCTAAAAAAGTTCTTACAAAGCCGTTTGAACCAGAAAAAGTCATTGAAGTACTAAAAAATCTGTAAACCCCGTTAGAGAACTTCATCCTCTAACGGAGTAAAAAAATAAAAAAATGTCTATAAAATTTTTTGGTCAATACCTTTTAGAAAAAAATATTATCAAACCGTCTGAGCTTATTGAAGCAGTAAAATATCAGGAATCAAAAAACCTGAAATTAGGGGAATATGCTCTGTCAAAAAAATATGTTACTGAAAAAGATTTGGAAAGGATAAGAAATGAGCAGAAAAATGTTGTCATGCAGTTTGGCAGGCTCGCTGTAAAACTGAATATTTTAACCCCTGTACGGATTGAAGAGCTATTGACCATGCAAAAAAATGACCATATCCTTATTGGAGAGGCATTAGTGGAAAAAGGCTTTTTAACCCGTGAAGTTCTGAGAAGGGAGCTTGCCTCATTTAAAGAAGACCAGAGTAAATATGACACGAATGAGATAATCACTCCGGAAGGGATAAAGAATCCGGAAACTGTAAAGGACATAGTAGACCTCACTCAAAAGCTGATCCAGCACATGACAGGTTTAAACATTAAAGTTGGTGAGGGGTTCATAAGCGAAAAAGAACCACAGGAAAATTTCCTGTTAATATTAATCTCTCTTTACGGAAATCTTAACTATGATTATGCACTTTCTATGCCTCAGGAAATAGCTGAATTGATTGTCTCTGCAGTTATTGGCAAAGATATTAAAAACGAGTCAAAAGAAATTATTACTGACGGCGTAAAAGAATTCTGCAATATTGTCTGCGGTAATATACTGGCCAAATTATCGGCGAAAGGGAAGAATATGGATATTTCTCCACCCGAAGAAATGGTCTTCAATAATGACGGTTATCACCTGGTAAAAGGAAGAAAGAGTATAAATTATCCTATTGTCTTTCCTGAACACGAAAGCACTTTGATTTTAATAGAGGAAGAGTAAGAAGATACAGTAGTCATTATTGGTCTTTACAATAGTTGTAAAGACATTTCAAATTCAAAAAGTAAGGTTTTAATTTGGGGTTTCCAGCCCCATACCCCGGGTTCTTCTTTTGCGTGCCCAAATGAAGAACCAAGAAAAGGGCACCCGCGAAAGTTTCCAGGCGGTTCGTTCAGTTAGCCTCCGGTAAATTAATTCAAACTCCTCCCTATAAATCGGGACTCAGACACGAATTAATTCTTAACCCTACGGCCTCCTTCTCTCACCTGAAACTTTCGAATGGGACATAAAAAACAAAGGAAGTTACGAATAGCCTTTACAAGTCATGTTGTTGGTATTATTGACCACCGCAAGTAAGAAAATCCCTCTGATTATTTTTTCTGCATCTGTTTTTCAAACTCTAAAATAGCAAAAAAGAATTTATGCCATAGCCAGCACTATTTCCCGCTCCTCTATGTCAACCTTTTCAATTCTTACCCTCAGTTTTTTGCCTATGGTAAAGATTTTCTTTCTGTGCCTGCCGATAAGGCGGTAATGCTCCTCATCAAATTTGTAATAATCATCTGACATACTGGAGACATGCAAAAACCCCTCAACAAAGAAATCTCTTAGCTGTATCCTTAAACCGGCCGTAGTAATATAAGTTATAAAGCCCTCATACTCGTCTCCTACCTTGTCCTTCATAAACCAGACTCTCATGGCATTTATAACTTCTCGTTCTGCCTCGTCAGCAACCCTCTCTGCTCTTGAAGAATGAAAGGCAATCTCTGACAGGAGTCCCACGAGATATTTTTGTTTTTTAGCTGTGAGTCTCTCCCTCTTTATTGAATTTCTGAGTATCCTGTGAACCACAAGGTCAGGATATCTTCTTATCGGAGAAGTGAAATGGGTGTAGGCCTTTGATGCAAGGCCGAAGTGCCCCGTATTATCGACAGAATACTTGGCCTGTTTGAGTGAACGTAAAAGAAGTATATTCACCAGAGACTCTTCAGTTATCCCTTTTGCATCCTTAAAAATTTTATGAAAAGCCCTGGTACCGGTTATTTTTATCTGCAGCCCGAAGCTGTTAAAAATCTTCTTCAGCCCCTCGAGTTTAGCAGTATCAGGCTTTTCATGAATTCTGTAGATTGCCGGAATCCCTAAAGCCTCAATATGCGAGGCAACAGCCTCGTTAGCTATTATCATGAACTCCTCGATAATCGTATGGCTAAGGCTCCGTTCGGCTTTAATGATTGCCTCAGGCCTCCCCTGCATATCAAGAAGCACCTCTGGTTCGGGCAAATCAAAATCAAGACTGCCGCGCCCCAGCCTTTTCTGCCTGAGGAGTCCGCAGATCTCCTCCATTGTCTCAAAGCTCTCAAGGAGATATTCGTATTTTCCCCTTTCAGCACGGTCATTATCTACAAGGATTTTCTTTACTGATGTATACGTCATTCTCTCATTGCTGTTTATTATGCTCGGATAAAAATCCTTTTTTATTAAATCCCCGTTTTTATCAATTTGCATCTCAACGGTAAACGTCAGCCTGTCGGATTTCGGTACCAGACTGCAAAGATTATTTGAAAGTCTCCTGGGGAGCATGGGAAGTACCCTGTTAGGGAAATACACGCTTGTGCCCCTGTGCCTTGCCTCAAGGTCAATGACGGAATCCCATGATACATAATGACTTACGTCTGCGATATGCACCCAGAGGGTAAAACCCCCGGCAGTTTTCCTTACTGACACTGCATCATCGAAGTCTTTTGCCTTTTCTCCGTCAATGGTAACAGTGAGGAGATGGCGGCAGTCAGCCCTTCCATGGACGCCTGCCTTCTCCCTGAAACTCCTGGCCTCCTCAAGCACAGGAGAAGGAAATTTAACAGGTAGTGAATAATCCTCGATAATCAGGTCAACCTCAAGTTCAGGGCTGTCTGCATCTGGTATTACCTTTAAAACCCTGCCTTCAGGCTGCCTTGAAACAGTTGGATAGGATATTAGCTCGGCAACAACGGTATCTCCGGTTTTTGCATTGGCTTTCAATTTTGGACTGATATAAATATCAAAAGGGTTTTTTTTGCTTTTTGGCTTTACATAATAGAAGTTCTTTCCATAACAGAGTTTTCCCACAACCTTTTTCTGCCCTCTTTCAAGGATTTTTATTATCCTGCCTTCTCTTTTTGCAGGGCTTTCTACCCTGGCAACAACACGATCTCCTGACATTGCCCCGGAGGTTTTTCTTGGTGGGACAAAAAGGTCTTTTTCCCCTGCCTTGTCAGGAAGGACAAATCCAAAACCATCTCTGTGCGCCTCAAAAAATCCAGTCAGGAGATTCATTTTTTCAGGAGAACCGTAAAGACCTGAACGGGTTTTAAAAATATCACCTGAATTAATTAATGAGTTCAGAAGCCGCCTGAGCGAGCGCGATTCTGTTTTGGGGAAGCCGAGTGCCTTGGAAATCTCTTTTAGAGTAACCGGCCTGCTGGTCTTGGTCCCTAAAAAAGTAAGAATTCCCTCTTTGCCCTTAATGTCTTTTGGAATCATTGTGATTTAAGAATTATAGCACGATTTACAATACACAGCACAAAACATTGCAAATTATAAAATTAACAATTAGCATTTCAAATTTATTCTTTCGTAAATTGTTACTAAAGAATTCATAAGTAAGACCACAATTCTATGTCATTCCCGCCTGCCTGCCGGCAGGCCGCAATGACAAAAACCAGTCTTCAATGTCGCTTTACCCCGTTAGAGGACGAAGTTCTCTAACGGGGTTTACTTATGAACTCATTAGTAAATGCTAATTTTGAAATGATAATTTTGAAATTTATCGTGTTCTTCGTCCCTTGAGATATTTCTTCAGATAGAGGCCTGTATAAGAATTTTTTTGTTTTATTATTTGCTCCGGAGTACCGTCAGCAACAACATTTCCACCCTCATCGCCGCCTCCGGGCCCAAGGTCTACTATCCAGTCAGCACACTTTATTACATCGATATTATGTTCCACCAGAATAACTGTATTCCCGGCATCTACAAGGTCATTCAGGACATCAAGAAGTTTTTTTATGTCATCAGGGTGAAGTCCAACAGTAGGTTCATCAAGTATGTAGAGATAATCTCTCCTGTCAGTAATACCAAGCTCAGTGCATATCTTTAGACGCTGGGCCTCGCCGCCTGAAAGGGTTGTAGCCGGCTGTCCGAGCCTCAAATACCCGAGGCCCACGGATGCCATAAGTTCCAGTCTTTTCAGGAGAGAAGGAACATATGAGAAAAAAATGATAGCTTCATTGACCGTTAACTCAAGCACATCATGGATATTTTTCCCATTACAGGTAACTGCCAGGATCTCCGGCTTATATCTCTTGCCTCCGCATTCATCGCACCTGATATAAAGTTTTTCAAAGAAATACATCTCAAGTCTTTGAAAACCATCTCCATTGCATGCCTCACATCGACCACCATCAGTATTAAATGAAAAATATCCAGGTCCAAAACCGAGATTCCTTGCCTGCGTCTGTTTTGCAAACAGTTTTCTTATCTGGTCAAATGCCTTGATATAAGTTACAGGATTAGACCTTGGGCTCTTGCCAATGGGAAGCTGGTCTATAATTCTGACGCCCTTCAGGTATTCAAGCCCTTCAACAGACTTAAAAGGAAGAGGGTTTTTAAATTCTACTTTAAAGGCCTTTGCAACTGCATTATAAAGTGTGTCCTTTATTAATGTGCTCTTGCCCGACCCCGAAACTCCTGTTACGGCAACCAAAGTCTGAAGCGGAATATCCAGATTTATTTTCTTGAGATTATGTCCGGATACACCTTTTATTGAGAGTGTATTGCCGCTGCCTTTTCTTCTGTATCCGGGAACCGGTATTGACTCTGAATTATTTAAATACGCTGCCGTGAGGGTGCGGGATTTAAGAAAATCCGCCTTACATCCTGAAAATAGCAGATTTCCTCCGTTTCTGCCTCCTCCGGGGCCGAGTTCTACAATCCAGTCAGAAGAATTAATAACGGTCCTATCGTGTTCAACAACAATAATGGTATTCCCAATATCAGCAAGCTCCCTTATTATCTCTGTAATTCTGTTTACGTCTCTGGGGTGAAGTCCTACTGTCGGCTCATCTAAAACATAAAGGGTTCCCGTGAGTTTAGATGAAAGCTGATTTGCGAGGTTCATTCTTTGCAGCTCTCCGCCTGACAGTGTCTTGGACATTCTGTCCAGAGTCAGATACCCTGCTCCTACCCTAAGGATAAAACCGAGTTTGAGGTTAATCTGTCTGCGTATATCTGAGGACATTTCCAGTTCATATTCTGTAAGACCGGGGTTTGAGAAATAGTCGCTCAGCCGGGATATAGACATGCCTGCAAGCTGTGCAATATTGAATCCCCCAACTGTAAATGCCAGCGCCTCAGGCCGAAGCCTGCTGCCTTTGCAACTCTTGCAGGTCACTGCCTTACGAAATCTGCTTAAAAATACCCTCACATAAAGCTTATATCGTTTTTTTTCTAATTCCTCAAAAAACTCGTTCAATCCGTAAAAATCAGGGTTTCCCCTGAAAATCAACTCCTTTGTTTTCCTCGGGAGATTTTTATAAGGAATATCGAGTTTAATCCCCTTTGCCCTTGCCGCCTTTGCAAACTGCCTGTACCACCGTTTATAGGATGGCTTGCTCCACGGCACTATTGCGCCTTTTTCCAAAGGCAGGCCCTGATCGGGAATAATACTTTCTTCTGAATATTCAAGCGTATTGCCGAACCCTTTGCACTCAGGGCAGGCGCCAAGCGGATGGTTAAACGAAAAAAGAAGCGGCTGGGGTTTTGCTATCTCTATATTACATTTAAGACATTTTAACTCTGTTGAAAAGACAAGGGACCTTTTTTTTTCAGACAAAGCATCAACAAACTCTATTCTCACCGCTCCGTTCCCATGCTCCCATGCAGTCTCAATTGAATCAGAAAGGCGGGGTTCATCTTTTATGACAAGCCTGTCAAGGACTACATTGAGTGACGAGTGACGAGTGACGAGTGACGAGATATC
>SDBV01003646.1_pt1 | contig 22518 bp, 21 predicted proteins | sample 2277081 | NCBI WGS metagenome assembly SDBV01 (sample SAMN10402039, study PRJNA504765) | marine sediment metagenome | isolation source: marine sediment core GS10_PC15, 223 cmbsf | place: Arctic Ocean: Southern Knipovich Ridge | collected 2010 | reverse complement strand
CCGAAGGTGTCGATAGCCATGTTGACCGCCAGGCGGCCGCTAGGCGCAAATCCAGAGGCCTTGCTATCGCCATGGTCTCAATCCTATCACCGCCGCCGATCGGCTGTCAACCGGCAAACCCCCTCTAATGGCAGGCAAGATAAGTTCAGGACCTAGTGAGGGTAAACCTCGTGCGAGTTCGAGTCTCGCCTTCGGCACCTTGCGGCGCAAGGACTTACGTCAATTCGACGTGGGTCCTTTTTTCATGCCCTACGGCGTTTGCGATAGCCGTATCCGAGGTCTGCGGAGCATTCCGGAAGATGCTTGTTCTCTCAAGAATCCGTCACGAAGGCGTCCCGGCCTTCACGCCTTTGATCCACCAGATCCCTCCCCAGGCGAACGAAAGCAGATAGCTGAGAAAAAAGGCCGCCGCGATCAGCGATACAAAGATCGCCGCGATCGACGCTGGTGCATAGGAAACCAGCCAAGCCACTACCAGTGACAGATTGAGCAGACCGATGGCGGTGGCCGACTTCGTCTGGCTTCGGATCAGCCAGGGCATCCGGAATGGCGCGAGCATCGAGACGGCATGAAACAGGAATACCGCGATCAGCATCGGCGCGGGGGTAAAGCCGAGAATCTCCGACAAGAGAAGGATGAAAAACATGTGACGCACCAACTCGTTGGTCGGCGAACCGGTGCCCGTGACGGCGGCCAGATCGAGCCGGGAGACAACACGCAGGACGAGCGCCATGGCCGCCACCAAACCGGCGGCGGCGCAGACACTCCCGCATACACCGCCTTGGTCCATCCAATGCATCGCGACCGCCATCACGAAGACGGTGTGTGCGACCGCATCGCAGACGTTGTCCAGAATCGCGCCCAACGGGCTGCGGATGTTCAACTTGCCGGCCAGGATACCGTCCAGATCGTCCATAATGTTGTTGTAGACGATCAAGGGGATCAGGTACTGGTAGCCGTCTTTGACAAAGAGAATGGCGACCGGGAGGACCCCGAGAATCGACACGACGTTCGCCAGATTCTTGTAGACCGTCTTTCCCAGTGAATTCAACATGTGCCGGCCTGAAGAACAAAGAAGTGGTTTGTCAACTCGGGAAAGGCACGGCCCAATACGGCGGGAACTCGGGTAATCCAGGGATTGCCGAGGCGTACCGCACAGTAGCTCAGGTGGCCGACTACGCCGATCAACTGCAACCGGCGGGGAACGATCGCCTTCCATTTCTTGACCAACTCACAACCCATCTGCATCAGAACATACGGCAGGTTGGTTTCTACGTGCGTCACGGAAAGTCCACACTGCTGGAAGACTTCACGGTAAGTCGAAACACATCGGTACACCGCCTGATACTCGCCCCGGCGAGTCACGGTTCCCTTCCGCACGGTAGTTTCGCGGCAGAGGATGGTACCTCCCGAGTCCAGGAAGGGGACGAGCTTCCGCAGCAGGGAAATCACGTCACCCTGGTTGAGATACATCAACATGCCGCCGAGGAACACCAGTTCATAGCAGTCCTCCGGCTCGAACGCCAGCACGTCACCGTGAATGGCCGCGACATGGGGATAGGGAGTACATCGCTGCCGAGTGGTTTCGTACAGCGGCAGGCTCCCCTCGACGGCAACGACCTTGGCAAAATGCCGGGCGAAATACTCGGCCCAGTAGCCGACGCCGCAACCTAAGTCCAAGACGGTGCCGTCGGAATCCAACTCCCGGATCAACCGCGTGACGATCCTCGATTCACCGCGGAAACGAAACCGGCCGGCACCGGCGGGGAAACCGAAGCCGTCCATCATGTACGGTCCCAGGATGGAAGGCCGGGCCTTGCTCCAATAATGGTTGACTCCCGCGTAATCGAGTTCAGCCATGCTTTTCAGCCAGTTGCGAAGTCGGCGGCCTGAAATCGTCCGAGAACAGGCGTTCGGCTTCCTGCAAATCCGCCAGCGTGTCCACTTCGTACCAGCGGCCGTCGTCGAACAAGACGGGCTCGAAAGAGAGGCTGCCGTCGGCCACCATTTCGGCGAAGACGCCTTCATAGTAGTCGTTCACTTTGCCCGCCGAGATCCGCCGGTCCAACCGCTGGACAACCCGCCGCCACGACGGCAGCGAAAGGCTGTAGATGTTCACGGTCTTGTAGCGGGAGTCGTCGGGAACCTCGCTGTGGCCGACGCGGAAGTCCGTGATTCGTTGGAAAGGATCGACGCTCACGGTGGAGCCCATCATCCAGGGTTGCACACGGGCAACGGCCATCTTGTCGGGAAGAAGCATGTCTGCGAGCAAGAACGGCTCGAAGACCAGATCGCACTCCAGCAGCAGGAAGGGCTCGCGGACTTCTTCCCGCGCAAGCCACAACGAATAGATGTTGTTGGTGGTCCGGTAGTGCGGGCTGACGACGTAGTCGATCCTCAGGTCGCCCGTCCATGCGTCGAGGAATCCGCGGATACGATGCTCCAGGTAGCCCACGACGACAACCAGCCGCTTGAAGCCCCATTGGTGGAGGCAGCGAACCTGTCGTTCCAGAATGGATATCCCGTCGATCTCCGTGAGGCACTTGGGCGCGTCATCGGTCAAGGGGTGGAGTCGGCTTCCCCTGCCGGCCGCAAGGAGTACTGCCGTGGTAACCGAAGCGTCTGGATGGCCACGATGGTTGAAGTGGCTGATTTCCATAGTGATAGTGATGTGTCCTTTCTTTTCCCAAAACGAGGGGCCGCCGGACGACAAGCCATCCCCGAGCCGACAAGAGGAGGGGTTTCCTCGCAGTTGCGAGGCGCCCGTGATCCACAGCCGAAAGACCTCACAGATCCCACCCGACAAGAGCGGCTGACTGCGCGCGGCGAGTTGAAGCGGAGCTGTGTCCGCTTCCGGCTTCCCACGGTAGGCGGGCGGGTTTCGTTGCAACAATCAGTCAGCCTACTCACTTTCGGGCCGGTCTACAAGTGCCTCTGTGTTGCACAAGTTGCAGCACGGACCAAAGCAACACACTGGGAGAGATGGGCGATCTCATCGGCGGCAAGACCAGCAAGGGGGGGGGGTATACATATTTTGGTTCTTCCGTTTCTAGGTGTACGATGGCCTTCCAAGGCCGTCGAACTACGGGAAGATCGACGGCCTTGGAAGGCCATCGTACAAGAAACGCCGAGGTTCGCACCTAGAAACGGAAGAGCCCATATTTTCCGCAAGAGGGGCGCGCAGGTGAAACACATGGTTGCGATACCGGCGGAGGATAGACCGATGGACATAATGGAAGTAGACTTCAACCAGTTCGGCTCTGAGGACTTGAGTGTCCTGCACGACAGGAGGAAGCGGTGGACGTACAACTCGGGCAAAGTCTGCCCGGCGAACAGGGCAACCGGCAAGCTATCGAGGCGGTCGAGCAGGGCATTCAGTACCTGGAGAATGAGGACGGTGACCGTGCTATTGAGTGCTTCACCGAGGCGATCCGTTTCTGTCCGCGGTTCGCCAACGCCTACTTCGCTCGGGCCTGTGCCTACGACGATATGGGCGACTTTGACTTGGCCGTCGCCGACTGTACTGAGGTGATCCGGCTCGATCTGGACCATTTCAGAGCCTTTCGTCTTCGCGGCGGCATTTACCAAAAGACGGGTAAGTGGGCTCAGGCCGAACGGGACTTCGCCAAGGCCAGGCAAATCGAGGCAAAGCAGCGGTAAACCGCTGCTGATGAAGACGATTCGGAAAGGCACGTGATGCTGAGACAGCTCTTGTCGCGATTGTTGCCCGGAAGGGACGAACAGCCATCGAAATCGCTACCCAAGAGGGCCATCACGGTATCGTTGAAATACTTCGCGAAAGCCGATCGGATCGAGAGTCTGGGATGATGCCTTAACCGAGCAGCCTTATGAAGGCCATCTGGAAGATCGTCCGCAAGCAGAACGCCGGTGCTCACAGCAGGCTCGTCCGCCGCCTCAGGGCCGGAAACTCGATGCAACAATACACGATCCTTGGTGAGGCCAGCATCCATTTGTCGGTCGAAGCCGACCGTCCGGAGGAGGCGCTCTCGCCCGGTGTTGTTTCCTTACTGCATCCGGGTTCAAAGGAGACTGTGTTTGAGCGCAGAATGACGGATGGGGCGTTCCAGGGTCTCCATCTGGTGTACGCCATGGTGAGTGACGTACTGCCAACTCAAATCCTTTAGTAGAACACGGGCGGTACGGGGATCGGGCTCGTACCCCATCTTCCGCCAAAAGGGTTCCGAGGCTGGAAAAGGGAAAACCTTGATGATTCGAATCCCCATCTCACGGGCGATCCGCTCCGAGGCCGTCACCAACTGCCGGCCGAGGCCCTGCAACCGACAGGGGGCCGCGACTCGCAAACTTGCGATCCACATTTCACCTGCATCGAGGTAAATCTGACATTGCATGCAAGTGCAGTGGGAAGGTCCGGCCGAGGCTTGCGGAGAAACATAAGCAACGCGTACCTCGTCAAGTCCTTGACCGACAGAAAGCATGTCACCCTCGTCGAAACAAGAGAGCGTTTCCCGAAGAATCGACCGAACGACGGTGCCGACCGAGTCTGTATCCATGGCGATATGCTTCCCTTCAATTGCCAACGCTCGTGCGAGTTACGCGGCCGTTTGGGAACCAGGAGACACCAAATTGTAGCCGAACGTCCGGATGCCGGGAATGCCAAGTCGTCCGAAAATCGAACCGGCCAAGAACCGACAACCCACCTGGTGGGACCGAGCCAGAGGTTTGGCCCCGCGGCCGATTCGTTTCTTCTCAGATGCGGTAGCCGGTGCGGCCTGCCGGATTTCGCTTGCGGCGACTGGCGCCACGTGTTCCCATGCCCTGAGTCCCCACGGTGCCCGGCTGGCCAACGACGGCTTCGCCGGTTCGACCGATTTCGGTGTGCGTCAGACTTCGCGCTGCGATGGGACGACGAACAGCCGACGATACTCTCGCGTGAGCATCGAGTTGGCAATCTCGTTGCCGACGAATCGCTCGTTGTCCGGGTCGAACTCGAGCCAGGGCCCCAGCGTCAGGCGGGTCTTCTCGATATCGACGCCATGGGAGGCCAAATGCTTCCGCGTTCGCCCGAACGTGTCTTGGGAGTCATCGAAGAGCTTGCGCGATTGAAGCTCAGCGAGGATCTCCTTCGGCGAAGCTTGTCGTCCCAGGCGGTAGGAGATGTTCCCCAGGTGGCACAACCCGGCCGAAAGATGTCCGCCGAGGATTTCCGCATTCAACCGGTCGCGGTCGCGGCTGCGGACCGCCTGGACGAAGTTTCCGAAATGGTCGTCGCCCTTGCCCGAGAGTTTCTCGACCAGCTTGCCGGCCGGATCGAAAAACGCGCTGGACCCGGCGGCCATGCCGACGCAGCCTTCGCTGCCGGTGAAGATCGCACCGCCATGGAGATGGAAACTCGGAGTCTCCAATCCGCGAACTTCTTGCACCACGGTAACGTCGCCGAAATCGTGTACGACAATCTGCGTGTTGGGCGTCTGGGCGGCGTCCGCATACCCGACGCGGCCGCCGTAACACATCACGGCCCGCGGCAGTTTCTCCACACCCAGGCCAAAGCGGATCAGGTCGGCACGGTGAACGTCGCTGTTGCCGAGATCTCCGTCGCCGGTTTCCCAGAACCAGTGCCAGTCGTAGTGGAAGTTGCGCCGCGTGATGGGGCTCATCGGCGCCGGGCCGGCCCAGAGGTTGTAGTCTACGCCTTCGGGCACCTTAGCTTTGACGGGCGATCCGATCGAACGGCGGCGTTTGTAGGTGATGCTTCGCGCCAACGTGACCTTTCCCAATTTGCCTTCGGCCATGAATCGAGCCGCCGCCTTGCAGGTTCCGTCCGAGCGATACTGGGTGCCGACCTGACAGATGCGGCCGTACTTCCGCGCCGCCTGCACCATGCGACGGCCTTCGCTGATGGTGTGGCTTGCCGGCTTCTCCACGTACACGTCCTTACCCGCCTGCATGGCCCAGATGGCGGCCAGGGCGTGCCAGTGGTTGCAGGTGGCGATGGAGACGCAGTCGATCGACTGGTCGTCGATGATCTTTCGCAGATCCTGATGCGCAGGCACCTTGTGTCCCTGGCGCCGGGCCATGCCGTCGGCGACGCGCTGGGCGCGGCCCAGGTCGGCGTCGCAGATAGCCACCACGTCACAGTCGCTGCGGCCGGCGAAGCTCCCGACATGGGCGGAACCGCGAGAGCCTGTGCCGATCACTGCGACGGCCAGACGTTCGTTGGGGCTCTTGGAGGATGCCTCCGGCTCTTCGGCGGACGATGCCAGTGCCGGGCCGGCCAACGCCGCCGTGGCCGCCAGGATCGAATCTTCCAGAAATCGACGTCGGTTGAACATGAATCGACCTCTTTGCAGTTTGTGGGAAAGAGATTGGGAGGTGCCGGATCGGGCAAAACGTCAATGAAAAAGGAAAAGGAAAGCGGCGACAAGTCGCCGCACTCCAAAGGCGCATGAGGAATGAAGCAGGTTAGTTCTTCTTCGGCGTTGGCGTCCTGCCGGTGTACTTGCCATCGTCCTGCTGGCTGCGCGGCGGCTGGCCGGCAAAACAGAGCACCTTGCCGCCGGCCGTCGAGAGGTACAGCCGGCCGTCGGCGGCGATGAGCCCATCGAAGACGGGCGCCGAATCGAGCGGGTATTCCGCCAGCTTCTTTCCGTCGGCCGGCGAGACGGCCCAAAGCACGGCACGCTGGGTATGCTTGCCGGATCGATCGAGAGCGACGCCCGTCTTTTCTTCGATCCCAACGCGGTCCAGCCATCCGGCCATAAACAGCACCTTGTCCGTCAGGACCATGGCCCGCACCTGCAGAGGCACGCGCACGTCCCATCGCTGGCCGGCGGAATGCGCGGAAAGGTCTTTGCCGGGCTGTTTCCCATTCTCCGGGCCGTCGTCGGCAACGGTTTTCCTTTCCCTGGCGTAAATCCTCCCACCCAGGGGAAAGTGGTGAGGTTGGTACGTGGCATACTTCTGATGCAACTCTCCTTCATGCGCCGCCGGCCACATCGACCGGGTGTGTTTCAGGAAGGTATACAAAGACTGAACGCCATAAGCACAGCGGCCGTCAAACACGATCAGTTTCCCAAAGGGATGGCGAGTGCGGATGCCCTCTCTCATCCCGCCGATAGGGTCGTGACCGCCAATCGCTGCCTCGTAGCCGAGACACCAATTGTGCCTGTGTGCCCAGCAATCCTCCAGCAGCCCCGTGGTTGCAAACAGTGTCTTGAGCCGAGCGGGTTCTCGTTGAACCAGGCGCCTGTCGAACTGAACCTGTCTCATGTTGATGTGTTTGCCGTCCGAGATCAGCAGGTCGGGCAATGCTGCGGTCATCGGCTTTTCGGGACGATTCTTGCCCGGTTCGTAAGGCAGGGCCGATAGCGACGTCTTGAACCACTGCTCTCCGGAGTGTGCATCGAGGCCATAGAGGTGGATTCCCCCGTCCAGGTAGGAAGAACGGCCTGCCGCGAAATAGACGACTCCTCTCGAATTGGCGCTGGCGGTGCTATTGGCATCGTCCGGCGAGTCGAGGACGAGCACACTTCCGTGGATCGGCCACACCGATTCCAAGTGGCCGTCGACGCAAACGCGCCGGTCGACGGGAGCACCTCGGAAACGCCAGACCAATTCACCGTCAGACGCTCGCAGCGCGTAGACGCAGCCGTCTCGCGAGCCGAAAATGGCCATTCCGTCGAAGATAGTTGGCGGCGAATCAACGGGCCCGTTGGCGACGAACTGCCAACATGGCTTCCCCGTTTCGGCGTCCAAACAGAAAACGGTGTGCCGGTCCACCGAACTGGTCAGCAGCCTGCCCTGGGCCACGACCGGGCTGCTCGGTTTGCCCCCGATATCAGTTTTCCATTTCTGGTGAAGGTTCGGCGGCACGTGCGATTCTGTCGAACCGCTACGGGTGACGTCGTGACGATAAGTGGGCCACTCGTCCGAACGCCGGTTGGCGAGGGGTGGTTGCCAGATTCCGTCTCCGGCTTCCTGCTCGGTGCTTGCGGGAACTTGATCGGGAGGTCTGGACGCTCGTCGGCCGGTCTTGGTGTGTGCCGGGTATGCCGGTCCACGGCTCAATCTGTCGTCGCGACGGATCTTCATCGCGTCCAGGGTGTTGCTGGCAGAAAGGGCGTAAAAGCCGTCGACCTTGACGAAATTAAAGCAGGTACACGGGTCGGGGGGCACGTAGGTGAGTCCATTGCAGGGCATGACGCCGTACTGGCATTCACCCCTGATCCACCAGTTATGCACGTGGCGGCCGCCCTCTACACTGATGAATTCCACGCCGCGTCTGCCGGTGACGAGGTAGCGCTCGGTCGCCTTGTTCCGGTAGCAGCGATGATGATGTCCGCCGGGCCACACCTGCTCTTTGACAAAGGATTTCTCCATGGAGCCGCTGTTAAGGTCGATGCCCCAAAACTCGCCTGCCCCGGTGGCCGGAAGTGTCCATACCAGCGAGCCGATGACAAACAGGTCGCCCGGCGACGAATAGCCCCGGTTTCCCCCCTCCTTGTCCCAGAGTTGCTTTCCGTCTACGGCGGAAAACGCCGCCAGCCTTTTCGCCGTCAAGACGACCACCACGTCCCCGTGCACCACCAGGGTCGGTACGTAGTTGCGACGGAGCCGGCCTTCGATGGGACAGGGCACCTGCCAGAGGTCTTTGCCCGTACGCAGATCAACGCACTCGAGGCACTCCCGATCCAGGAAGAAGGCCTTGCGGCCGGCGGCGGCAAGCGAGAGCGGAACGAGATACGCCAGGTTGCTTGCGGATTTCTCCCAAAGGACGTCTCCGGTGCTTGCCCGGTATGCAACGATCGACTTGGCGCCCGCCGGCTGCTCGTCGGCACGTTGTGGCCAATAGTTCCAGGTATTATCCGCCTCCCGATTCAGAAGGTTGGGATCGCCGATCACCGCCAGCAACACGTCGTCGTGACAGATGATCTCCTCGGTCTTTTCGGAACCCTTGAAAGTCAAGAGCGTCCGTCCGGTGGCCGCATCGAGGGCCGTTATCGGTGCCTCCATGCCGAGCGTTGCGTAAACGCGATCACCGATCGAGACCAGTCTCCTGGGCAACTGAACGTGGCCCGACCAGAAGAAATACAGATGCGTCAGCCACGACTCGATCCGGCGTTTCCAGAGCAAGGTCCCGTTGAAGGCGTCCCGCGCGACGAGTCGCCACTGGGGAGGATGGTGAATCAGCGAGGTGGGGCCCTCGTCGCAGATTTGGAAGACTCGTCCGCCACTGGAAGTCATCGCGCTTAGGCTTGCCAGGCAGTCGTGATCGCGGGACCTTTTCGGAGCGGCCAGCCACTGGACGTGCCTCGGCGGCCCGACCTTTCGGTCTTTGGCAACGGCGTTGCCGCTGGCGTCGTAGAGAAAGTGGGTCCACTCGTCGATGTCGTCCGGACGTGGCTTGACGGTCTTCTTCCACGTCCCTTTTTCCTCGATCACCGCCACGCCGCCGGGACAGAGGACACGCATCACTTCGTCCATGGAAATCCTGCCGAGGTCTTCTGAAACGACCATGTTCACCAGGTTGTCCGTATGCGGCAGACGGTCACTCGCCCATGGCTCGACCGATACGTTGCCATAGAGGCCCAGCGAGCGGATGGTACGCCGGGCCCTTTCGATGTTGGCCGGATCGGCGTCCAGGCCGTGCACCACGTAGCCGTCATGGGCTCGCAGTGCAGCGGTCAGCTTGCCGTCGCCGCAGCCCACGTGTACGATCAGTCCGCCCTGGACACCGGCGTCGGCAAGGACGCGGCGGGCTTGGTCGCCCGGATCGATGTTGCGTGCCTCGGCACCAAAACAGATCAAGGATACCTGGCAGCAAGCAATGAGAATAGCCAAGAAGCGGGCTGCGGCTGGGTAGTTGAGGACAAGCATGGACATTTATCTCCTTTTGCGGAATCGGCGACACGGGGAGATGACACACGTTGCGACCAGATGTCGGTAGGAGTCTTCGCGCTGTTTGCGATACTTTCGGGCTAGATCGATTGTGGCTTGGGGACGGCGCCGCGGTTTGCCTCGGAGGCCACCGATGCCAGGATACCATTGCCGGCCGCGGACGAACAACGGATCTTCCCGAAATACGTTGGATTCTCGACGCCTTCCCGGCCCGAATCCGGTCGGTTCCGCCTGGGCCGTCCCAGCCGACGGGTTTCTGGGGCACTCCAGGGCGTGTCGAAAAACGTATGCCAGATTACCAGGACCGGCTTTGTGGTGAATCAGAGACCCTGACTCGGCGGCTCACGGACCTCTACCGTGCACCCCCCAGGGGAGTGTTTCACAGCGTCACACTTCTCCGCCATCGAAGAAGTTGCGGACTCTCCTCGCAACTACTCGCCCCGCTGGAGCCTCCGCCCCAGGGCCAGCAGAGCATCTCGCGCCGTCCGGGACCGGGGCCGCTGCATGTTAGTAGCGTCGAACGACCCACGCTGCCATGCATCATATTGCTCGGCGAGGGGATTGAAGATGGTTTGCCTTTGGCCCTTCTCCAGGTCATGAACCCAGGACCAGTCTACGACGAAGGTTCCCCACTTCGCATTGTCACGAATGAATCTTGCCCTAGCGCAGGCGCGAGTCTTTGTTTCGGGCACAAAGGGCTCCGGTTCCTGACCCGGCTCGATCTGCGTGCCAACGCGATGCTGGAGCATGCCGGCTTTTTCCAAGCGATCAAAGACGGACTGCGAGTCGCAGAATTCGTGGTAGCTGTGGTCGAGCAGCGCCAGTTCGTTGAAAAGTCGGCGGTGCCACGGCAACGACTCCCACGTCTGGTTCATTTCGCGCAACACCGCCGAGTAAAACTCGTACTTGGCGAAGGCGTCGAGACGAGCCGCCAACCAAGGGCGATCCAGCCGCTGCAGCGCCGTTAAGGTCTGCTCCCAGTCACGGAGTATGTCCGGGATCCACTCGGGCACTTCACGAAGCGAATCGGCATATCGCCGCGCGCCGTTCAGATAGACCCGCTGTGTCTGGAGGATCAGCGGATCGATTCGCAGCGGTCCGCCGGGTAGTGCGAGAACGTTCAGGCGGCGAAGCAACGCGACCCAAGAGTCTCCGGGAGGAAACGCGGCAATCAGCTTGAGGTCCTCGCTGAGTCTTCGATCGAAGAAGACCGCTTTCAGTGCCAGAGCCGTGGCGCCGAATTGCAGGGCCAGATTGAACTGGCTGCGATGCCCGTCACCGAGAATCTGATGATAGCGATATCGCTTAGGCCCCGGGCCCATGTGGTGCTCTTCGCGTGCCGTGCTGTGGATCGCCCGCTGCTCAGTGGTTCCACCGCCGGTGGCTAATTCCATGCGTATCGGCCGCACGGCCGCCAGGAAGTGGCCGTGCGGATATTCGATGCCGCCGGCGCCGGCGAAAATCCGCGTTGTCAGGAAGGGCAGGATCATATCGCCGAACCGCGACGGATGCCGCTCGGTCATGTGGTTTTCGTGCGATCCCCAGGTCGGGCATTCCGCTCCCAGAACACCACTGTGATTGTTGTTGGCCAGCAGCAGCTGGACACCCTCCTCACGGAGCCGTGCGACCGCCTGCTGTACCAGGCGCTGTTGCCGTTCCGCAACCAATGCCAACAAGTAGGGCGAGTCGCACTCAGCCAGTGCGAGCTCCATATGGCCGCAGTCAATATAGATGCGTCCGTAGCCATTGAAGATGCCGGAAGCGGCAGGCAGCGTCGGTGCCAAGGTGGCCATCACGTCGAAGAAACGCCCGACCCAGGCGCCCCTCGAACCGTTTCCTCCCCGGATTGACGTGAGGCATTCCAGCTCCGTGCTCATCACGAACTGACTGTTATTCTCCGGCATGAGGTCGTCTCCCTTTTACGCCGGCGGCGCAGCCTTACCGGCGGCGGCCGGCATGTGGGCTATTGCCCCGATCGGTTACGGCGTTTGAGCAGTTCCTGCTCGGCCTCCGCGCCTCGCTGGCAATCTTCCAGTGCCTCGCGGGCTACTTTGGCGTATTCGGCTGCCTGTTGCAGCAGCGGACTCGGCCCGTCAGCAGGTGGGCCGCTGCCAGACTCTACGACCTCGGTTTCCTGTTCGGACGGCCGTGTGATGATCTTCTCGCGTGTCATAATATGACTCCTTGTGCAAAGAGGACGTGGATCGGAGGTCGTCGATTCTGTTGTGTTTCCGGCTCAGGCGTCGTCGCCGGGCACGGCGATTTGGTGCGCCACGCTCATCACGGGATCCGAATCCTGTGCTGCTCCTGCGGCGTCTTCCCGGAGTAATTCCCCGAGTTGCGCCACGTCCTGAGCACGCCGGATGATCGGCCCGAAGGTTTCCCGGTTCAGGCTGTCAAGCAGTGGCATCTCGACCCGTAGCCTGGGCCACCAACGATCCCGATTGCGATGCAATTCCACGTGGTCCCAGTTGACGTTACTGATCTGTTCAGCGAACTTCCGGATAATCTGCCCGCGCGCCCATGCGCGGGTCTCTGCCGGACCGTCTACAAGGCACGCCCGGGCGTCGTCCATCGTGACCAGCGGATCAACCAGACCTTCGTCCCAAAGCCGCCAAAGCGTACCTCGTTCGGGATCCGAGTTGGCAAAATCGTGATCTGCCAGCCGCGCGGCAGCGCTTCCCCATTCGTGGCCGGCGCCTAAGAGACACATTAGCTTGGCCGCCCAGTCGAGGTGTCGGGCGCAGCGACTGACGGATCCCTCCTCGGCGTACCGGGTGAGCTCGACGATTTTGGACAACAACTCCCCGGCGTCCGGTGCCGTCTCGTCCGTGATCAGCCCGCGCTGGCACATCTTCAGTAGCGAAGCCGCCAGTTCACCGACGTACGCCGGGAGGGTCAGCTTGCGCCCGTCCACCATCGCTGCCTTGGCGGCTATACGACCCGTACCCGTATCGAGGCCCCAACTCCAGGTGCGCAGCGCCCGCACCGGATCATAAACGTTCAAACCGCAATAGCCCTCTTCGGCAGCTGCCAAAATGCACTGGATAAAGCTGCCAAGCATCGCGGCGGAAATGATCGAATAGTCGAAACCGATCAGGTGCAAACGGTCTTGGCCTTCCCCCCACGGTTCGCGGCGGGTGTTCAGCAGGCCACGGTGAAAGGCTTCGGTAGTCGACAGCGTCTTGATCTGCGAAAGGTGATGTGCCCGGCCGCTGAGACTGTAGATCGTTGAGCCGTCCTTCATCGGCAGCAGATAGCCGGCGCCAAAGAACGGGATAGCAGCCGCCAGTGCGCTGGTAACGAAGCCCAGGATAGCCGGGCGGCGGTGGTGGAGGCAGAGGTCCTCCCACAGCGAACAGCTCTTGGAGGCCCAGTTCCGAAGGCAGTCCATCGAAGAGGATGCGTTGTAACAGCTGCCCTTGCGCGAGATGTCCCCGGACCACACCTCTGCCCCCTGGGCGCGGAAGACCGGACCGATCTGGGCCAAGATGGGGCGGACCACGTTCCAGGAAGCTATCGCCTGGCCATCCGCACCGATGCCGGTGGTGGAAAGCTCGCAGTCGCGGGCAAGGTAGTTGATCACCATTTCTGTCCTCCCAGGCGAATCTCAGGCCGAGTAAACGTGCAGATAGCGGTAGTCCTCCAACTCCTCGCGCGGCACGGCATCGACGCCCGCTACCGGCACTTTCACCCGCAGTTGCCGAATCAACATCTTCTTGTCGGCCGCCATCTGGTGGGCCGTACTCTGGGCTACCTCGGAGAGGCTCTCTTCCACGTCTTCAAGGCTGACTGCGGGAACGCCCATTTCTTGTACGATCCGCAGCGCGGCCCTCTTCTTCGCGCCGCTCATAGCCTCCTTGAAGTGGACGCCTGCCAGAATCTGCCCTGCGGTCACGTCGATCCGCCGCTGGCTGTCCGTCGAATACCGCAAGACGGTGGTTGAGAAGATGCTCGTAAGGGCAGGTCGCAGAATATGCGAGCGGATCCCGTCCTCATCGAGGTCCGTACGGATCTCGCCACCTAGGTACCAAGGCACGTTGGCGCCCCGGGCATAGATCGCCAAGATGTCCTCCGCGCCGCTGAGATCTATGTCCGGCATCTCCAGGTCCAGGTCTCCAAGCCGTCCGGGGCGCTTGAGGGCTTCGTCCACACGTTCCGGCAGATTGGTCATTCCCCCGACCAGGACGTAAGCCGGCGGGCCGTCCCCAGACCGCGGAGGTCGCCGATGCGCGCGGCTTCCACAAGCCCTTCCGGGCTGAAGCTGAACGCCGTAGCCATGCCGACATGTCGGGGATCCTCCACCAGGCTGGTGAGGACCGTGACAATTCGGGTTTCTGTGCCTGGCAGCGGTTGTGGCAGGCGGATGAGCTTCCCCAGCACGGCGCCCCCGTCTCTTCGCTGCCGGCCTCCTCGCAGCGCCGCACCGCGTCGGCGGCCAATCGGGCATTGACGAGGACGGGCCGGTCGGGTTCCAGCGCACCTTCGCCCAAACCGCGCACACCGGCCGCGTCCAAATCCGCGTTTTCGACGGGAGGAGATTGGAGTAGCGGGGCAGTCGGCAGCTCGCCGGGACTCCGCCTCAGCGCCACCAACAGGCGATAGGCCTTCTGGTTCTGGGCCAGCGTGCCCGCCTCTCGCAGTGCGAGCGCCTTGAGTTGGGCCGAGCGGACCCAGCGTCCCGCAGCGTAATGCTGGCAGTAGGTCCCCCGTTTGCCGTTCTCGCCGGCGACCAACTCGATCTGCACTTGCGCGACGGAAGGCTCTTGAAGATAGACCGGGTGGATGCTGACGTGGATCGTCTCCGGTTCCGCAGGGAACTTTTCGGCAAGCACGCCCCTGGTAAAGGTCTCTTCGATCAACTCGCCGAGGTCGGCGGTGACGTTCTCGCTGCACAACGGCACACCCGCCGCGTCGGGCTGCGAGTACATGTGCAGATAAAACTCATGCTCGTTTCCTACCACGACGTGCATGGCGAGTTCTCCGCGTCTTTTCGGCGCCGGCCCGATGTTCTGCCGCTGCCGGGCCGCTTGAAGTCAAGTTCCGATCTAGAAGGCGTTGGGACCGTGGGGGACCAGAGCCGCAAGACATTCGCGGCTCCGGTCCCCGTGGTCGCCCCAGACGACTAGCCGGCCGAGACCTCGGGCATGACGGTCCATTCGGCATCCGTCTCCTCGAGATCGCCCAGACGGGCCTTGCCGTCGAGCATCACTCCCCGGCTGAACGCCGTCCACCGCAGCCCACCATCGGAGATCTGTATGCGATCTCGATAGTGCTCTACGGCTTGGCTGACAGAGTGCGATCTGGTGAGCGCACCACCGTCCAAGTCCACTTTCACCCGCTTCTGGCGGGCGAGGTCCGACATGGCGAACCGGCTCAATGCAACCATTAGTCACCTCCTTTCTCGGTTTGCGCAGGATGGCAGTTGTGGAAACGTGGTAAAGAAGTCGAATGCTCGTTCCGATCGAGGAACATTCTCTCGAAATGCCGAGCTACTTCGGTCCGGCTCGCAAGGATCTCCAGTGTCGTCCTGCTGTGGTGCGCAGCCGTGACGACGGCCCGGGCGGCGTGAGCAAGCCAAGTAGGATCGATCAAGCCGGTGTGCAGGCGGGTTTCAGCCGCGACCGTGTCACCACTGCAAGCAAGCCGAGCATGGCGCAGTCGCGCGTTGAAACACAACGCCTGGAATGCCACGGCCCGTTCGTTCGCGCTGAGGCAGCCTGTTACCACCACACGACTGATCCGAAGATCGTGCCGTTCGATCGTCAGCCGTACGGCCATGGCCTCCCCACGAATCCGCGGGCGCAACTCCCAGCCGTCGTCCAGTCGCACGACGGATCCCTCTTCCAATCCGGCCTTGTCCAGGGCATCCTGCACATTCGCCGACGTGATCGCTTTGGTCCTGCAGGGGCGAGGTCGCCCGGGTCGCTGCAGCGCACTGCACAAACCTTCGCCGATCTCGCGGAAGCTGCCGGTCAGATGCATTTCACCGTCAAGTCGCGTGTCGGCCACTACGATCATCCGCCCGCCCGTGGCGGCAAATCGGACGTTGCCGGGTAGGTGGGAGTTGGTCTCGAGGGCTTGGCGCGGCGGCGGTGGGCCTTCGACGTCGTGCACCACTCGCAAGCAGTCGCCGGGCTCAATCCGCAAACTGGCAGAGCACAGGCCAGCGGTGAACTTCCCTTCGTATCCGTTTCCCAACGTCAAGCCACGAACCTTCGAAAGCAGTCGCCGCAGCCGGGCTCCCTGGTCGGCGGGAGCGTACTGCAAGTGGAGATTCTCGCCTCGGGCCATGATCCTTCTCCAATACGTTGCCTAATAAAGTGGGTCTACCCTCTCCAGGCCTTCCATGGCCGTGGGGTCCAGCGCGAAGTATCGCGCCGCTTCGAGGTCCGCCGGGTGCGCCGGACGGCGGTTCTGGTAGGTTATGATCGGGTATACGTGATTCTCGAGCAGCACATCTAACGGCAGTGGGCCCGGCGGCAGATTCTGCTCGTCGCCAATGCACAGGATTCCTTGTTTCCTCGCACAATTCGGATGGAAATAGCCCTGGTCGCGGTTGAGCAGCACGGCAACCGTAGGAGGGAGGGGGTTCTCGAACATGTCGCCACGATAGAGAATGCGGCCGCGGATCGGGCCCGGCATCAACTCAACCACCGAGCTGGAATCGAACTTGCGCTTATAGCGCGAAGCTATCTCAAATCGGAACACCCGCGGGGCCGGCCCCGGTTCCGGTTCCGGCTGCACGCGAATCCTTGTCGTGCGCCGAAGCAGCCCGTCGCGACACATCGTCCAATTGTTGGTGAAAAACTGGCGAGCCAGCTTTCCAAGCGGCGTATCTTCCTCCGGCAGGTCGTCTCGGTTCAGAGCAACCTCGAGCAAGTGCTGCAAGAAGTGATCAAGCTCTTCAACAACACCACGGCCACGATTGGGTGAGTCGTTTCTCATTGTGAACCTCCGGCAACGGTCTCGTGCAGAATCGGGTTGATTGTCAATTGTGCCCGGTTCCTCGGCTAATCCAACAGCAGTCGTAAAGGCTCCTTGCCCTCGGCACGAGCCACAAACATCGCGCCGGAGGCTGGCAGCCCCAACTCGGTCAAGGGAGTCTTGTCGATCTCCATTTCTTCAACAAAGGTCTCCTTCAAACGGGAGTACCGGGTTTGGCCGAACCAACTCATCGTGCGATTGCACTGCGTACAGCGCGGGGGCCGTGCCCAACGTGTGCCCACGGCTTCCCGCCGCGCTCCGCAGTCGCAGGTCGCTTCAACACATAATGCGTGGCCGTACGGCTCCAGCACCACTTGGTTGTTTCCGAGTCGCAGCCGGGCCGCGGCGAACAGATCGGCCAACGTCAACTTCTCGGCCGACCTTCCGATCTGCGTCAGTTGCCACCGGACGTGTCCGCTGAGGCACGCTTCGGAGCGCCGCCGCTCGATCGGCAGCAAGCTCCAATGGGTCATGTCTATCAGAATCTCCCGGTTGACGACCAGTTGCAGATCATTGCCGGTAATCATCCGCTGAGCCTGGAGCAACCCGCAGCCGGCGATTGCCGCGCCGAGTGCGCCGCCGGCGATCGTCGGAGCACGTTCATTATCCGGTTGACCCGGGCAGGGTGTCCGCCGCGTGGAGTGGAACAGATCTTGGAAACCGTAAGTGCACATTTGACAGGCGCATCCGGTCCCGCCGTGGGAAAAAAGAACGCGGCCCATCTCCAATTCGCCGCTGCCGTCAACGGCCAATCGCAACAGCGGGATCCCCAGGCCGTTGCTAAGACGCGTAAGCGGCACCGCCAGCGCCGGGTCGTCGCTGCAATCGACAAGCGCGCTGAGTCGCGCCAACTCCCCCACGCCCGCGTGGCACACGTCGTACGGGAAGCCGACGGCGCGGCCCGGACAAATCGCATCGCAGGCCGCGACTGCCGATTCGACTTTCGGGATTCCGTCGCGGACAAACTGGGTCCCCTGGTTTTCACATTTACCGACATCGAAATCGTAGGCGTGCACCTTGGCCCCCGAGAGAACCGCTTCGGTTGTAAAGCGAAACCCCAGCATCCCTGCACCCACGACGCCGAGCGTTGCCCGGCGCCATTGTTCGAACCGGTCACCGCGAAAGGTGCTCGTCCGCCGGAGGCGGTCAAACTTCTGGGCATCGAGAACCGGTGGACTCGGTCTCATGGCTTCTCTCCGCTCGCTTGCACGGCGAGTTGAAACAATCGGTTGAGCGACTGACGCGACCGCCGCGCCGGCGGTGCCCAGGCCGCCCGGGCCGGGGTAAAGCCGCAATTCGGACAGCCAAATGGGGTGGGCGATTGATGCGCCATCACCCACGCCTCTTGCTTGTATAGCAACCCGCAGGTAGTCTCCGGCGTGCCCGGACAAATAGTGATCAAATCACCTCGGTTAAGTCGCGCTTTGGTTAGGAAACAAAACGCGTCGGACGGGTGTTGTTCGGGGTCGTACTCCGTTTCCTCCGCGGAGGACTCTACCGAAATCCAAAACGTATCGTGATGCACGTCAAGGCGGTCGGCGTGCCGCAATTCATGGAGGCCGGGCGCCAGTCGTATTCGGTTGCGGGCAACCTTACCGCCAGCCTGATTGGGGACGAATACGACAGCGACAACCTGCCGGACCGAGTCAATGGGCATCAGCGTCACGCTGCCGTCCCGATGTTCCTCGGTCGCAACGACCTCACCGTTTCCGTTGGCCTGCAACGACAACCGGCGGTCGAGATCGTGTTTCGAAAGCCGTTCGCCGGCGGGGTGCCAAAGTAAACACTTCATGGCTGGTTCCTGGGGCCGACATCGAGGACGGGGTCAATCTGCCCCTCGGGTTTCTCTGGTGCTGAACGTGACGCTTCCCCTTGAAGCTGCATGCGAGTTTGTAAATCCATTGTCGCCGGTTTTCAAGCGAGAATCGATGGACATGATCGTATACTCTCAGAACTACACGAAGATACAGACGTAGATAGACACGGAAGATGGACGAATGCAATGTGTTTCCATGCTAAAGCGCCCTGGCCATGGCGCCACCGCGCGACGGCCGTGCGGACTCCTAGCGAAACCCGCTAATCTACTCGGTAGATGCGGTACGCCAAACGCCCGATTCCTGGCTGACCCCCGTTGACGAAACGGACGCCATGAGTACAATGAGCGTACTCGCGGCTTCGTCGGCCAACATGTCCTGCAGGGCACCCGCTGCCAGGGCAACTCCGGCGAAATCAAGTTTCGGATCAAACGACTTGGAGCATAGCAGGAATCGGGCGATTCGCCGCGTATCAACGAGTTGCGCCAAACGGTGTGACCGTGGATCGGGGGCCAAGGATCAGGAGGAGGAGCTGACAGGATGGCCGGGAAAACTACGATTCAAGTTGAGCGGACGCTCGAGAAAATCTCCTCGGAGAATCCTCAAAAACGTCGCGAGGGGTGGCGAGAAATTCACGATCATTCTGCGGCGTTTCGCGCAGGCCTCAATGACGCCCAGATGCTCTATTTGCGCAACCTCCTCTTTGATGCGGAGAACGATTCCGGAAACTTCCGGTTGGCCCTAAAGGCCTTGCTGGCACTGGCGATGCCGCCGGCCAGCGTGATCGCGCGATCCGAGAGGCCAGGGGGGGCTGAGAGTTCTCTCGAAGGGAATCTTCCGGGAGCCCCTGGACTTCTGCCGCACTGGCTATGGGAGCCCTTTCACCAACCCTCGGCGGTCTTGGCCGTCACCGCAACCAACTATCGCCGGCGGGACGAAGCCGCCCTGCTATGGCTTGGACGCCGGCTTTCCTTTGCGGAATATCCCGAAACGGAATTCCCACATATTGCCCTGGAAAACCCGGATCTTGCTCGCGTGCTCTTTTCGCAGCGCTACCAGGCTTTTTGTATCGTCGGCCGTCTAGGTCTGTTTGGCCAGAAGGCACTTGAGCGACTCGGCATCGATGACTTGCATTTTGGCTTCGACGTGCCGCGCCGCCCCAAGGGCCTGCCTCCGGGTGAACTCGACGCAAAATACCACTGCGTTTTTGAACGAGTTGGAAGTTGTAAGAGAAAATCCCATCGAACCACGGAAGAAAGTGGCGTTCGCACGGATTTCGCGGTCGTTCAGCGATATCAAGTCGAACTCGGCACTCAGCACGTGGTGGTAGTCATTGTCGCTGGTGCTTCGTCCCTGGGCACCGCGGCGGGCGCTCGATGGGCTGCATGCGACTTGTTCCAACCCACGGATGCCATCGACAGAAGGCCTATCGAGGTGCCACCGCGAATCACACCGCACAGTCACATGGAAGCTTTGTTGTGCGCTCGGGCTAAAGTGACCACCAGGGCTTGGGAGCACCCTGAGATCGAGTTGCGAAAGCTCAGCGTGGACGGCGCTTGTTGGTCGCTGAAGGACCAGAAATGGCACGAAGCCCCAATCAGACTTATCACCGTCGTTCGCGAGAGAGGCCAGCCAACCCAGATTCTTTTTGACGACCAGCCAGCCCGGCTGGAACGCGGGAAGCAGACGTTTCGCCTGATGGTGGCGCTGGTCGAGCAGGCGCAACGCGGTGGCGACGCTGAGTTAGACATTGCGGCGCTGGCCGCCAACCATGGTATTTGGGAAAAACCAAACCCCACTGAGGATTACGTTCGCGCTAAGCTGCGACTTTTGCGGACGCGCTACCTGAAAAATGCACTCTGCATGCGTGGAACGCTTAAGCTTCGTGCAAAAGTCGATGATGTTAACAAGCCGTGACTTACATCCCGTATCTGTGGGCGCTTTGTCGAAGAGCGACGCTGGTGCAGGGTTTGCAGGTCTCCTGAATGGGCTTCGCCTATTCTCGGACTCGCCCAGGCAGCACGCCGAGCGGAGCTCACCAGTCGATTCTGTGAATTCCTGTGAAAAGCAAAACGGGCCGGCAAAGCAGCTTTTCACAGAATCGACGTAAGTCCTCTTTTCACAACGCCTTGTGAAGTATCCCCGAGAGGATTCGAACCTCTAACCTTCGGCTCCGGAGAACGCCTCTCCATTCCCGCCGAAAAGCCAAGAGATCGTATACTACCAACAGTTTAGGCAATCACGTGAGTTTTGCAATCCGTTGCAATCTGTCGCGAAAAACGGGGGTAGTAGAGGGCGGAAAGGGGTAGTGGGGGTAGTCGGCAAATTCGATTGCAAATGGCCCTGTTTTCCCCCGCTATCGGTGGACCTTCTTCTAAGCGAATTCCGGCTTGTCACGACCCAGAACAGCAATCTGCGATCTGCCACTTTGGGATGCTCGGTCTCTCCGCTACAATACACTCGGCCGGGACGTGCTGGGGCTTTGCCCCGGAAGGCCTTTGCGCTTACCGTCCCGGCCACTTGTCTTAACGGCCTCCCTCGGGCCCAAGCGTGCAGTTTGGCTAGTTGGCGATTAACCCCATCAGGCTCCGATAAGGGGTCGCGAAAAGGGATGGGCGGTTGATAAAGAAAGGCCGAGTCTCGTCGACTGCGCAGAGGAATGCGAATGTCATTTACGGAAGCCGGCAGTTGCCCTAGAATCACCCAGGAATTGTGTTCGTTCTGCCGGTACCTGTACGAGGTGAATCGATGGCGAAATCCCACAAGTGGACATTCAAATCCCGGTTTCGAGCGGGCGCCTACAGTTGGAAAGGCTCGTCTCTTGCGAGTAAGCGGCTAAGGGAAGCGGTTTCGGAGATCAAGAAAGTGGCCAAGTCGGATTCCGTGTTGGCTGCCGAAGGCACGGTTGGTCTTATGGAACGGATCTGGCCGGCCTTGGAGCACGTGGACAGTTCCTCCGGGGCTCTCGGAAATGCCGCCTACCGGACACTCGACGCCCTGATTCCCGTCTTGATTAGCGCCCCCGCCGACATCAAAACACGGCGAAAGTAGACTGATCGACTCTATGAGGCCGTCTGCGATGACGGTGTCGAGTATCTAATGCCTGTCGAGGAGCGTTGGGGCGAAATCTGTGGTTTCCCCGAGCTGGCGGGGGAGTGGGCTGAGCGCATGAAGCCGGCTGTTTACGATGCCTGGACAGACGAGAAACCCGGCACCTGGGTCGTTGGGGCGACCCTATGCCTCTCCTGTCTGCTTGAGATGGAGAGATTCGACGAACTCTGGGAACTGCTCTCGCTCCGCTCGCACCGTTTCTGGCACTTCGACAAGTTCGAAGCAGTAGCCCTGGCCCGAAAGGGAAGGACTGACGAGGCAATCCGGTTCGCCGAGGAGTGCCGTGGCGACGAGGTCCAGGTCGTTCAATTCTGCGAACGAGTCCTGATCGACGCAGGTCGGTCCGATGAGGCCTATCGCAGATACGCTTTGGACGCGGCAAGGGCGACGACCAATCTGACTGTCTTTCGCAGGGTAGTCCAGAAGTATCCCAATCGCGATCCGCGGCAGATCCTCGTCGATCTGGTAGAGCATCACGGCAACCCAGGCAAGTGGTTTGCCGCAGCCAAGAATTCGGGGTTTCTGGATCTTGCCACGCAGTTCGCCAGTGACTTAGGTGCGGAGCCTGCTACGCTGATCCGCGCGGCCAGGGGCTTTGCGGAGAAGGTGAGATGGTGCCGGTTTGACGGACACTTCGAGTGCTTAGGTTTCGTGGGTGAAGCAACGTCCTCCGGTGGTTCAAAGTACCGGCGCCTCTTCTGTTCTGTTCCTGTTTGGTATCACCATCGTT